>JGI997J19993_1000307_pt1 | contig 15834 bp, 13 predicted proteins | sample Etolagbewater25m_FD_19993 | JGI IMG/M metagenome (IMG submission 19993)
ATAGATGCTTTTTGTTTATCATCTTTATATTTTTCTTGGATAGATTTAATTTTAGGAGCAAGCTCTTTTAATCTATTCATAGACATCATACCTTTGTGAGATAATGGGAAAAGGATAATTTTTACTAAAATAGTTACAAGAACAATAGTCCATCCCCAGTTACCAACATAATCATGAATATATTGCATCATAGCAAACATTGGTTTTGCGATAAATGTAAACCAACCATATTCAATTACATCTGTTAATTGTGGATGTAAAGAAGCTAAAACTTTATACTCTTTTGGTCCTGCGTATCCATGATATAAAGCTTCAGTTTTTATGTGTATGAACATCTCAGGAGAATCCGAACTGTTTTTCATTGCTGTAACTTGGTGATTTTTGTCAAAATTATATAATACAGATGCATAATATCTATCAAAAGAAGATACTGCTCTTACTCCAACAAATTCAGCATTTCTATCCATACCTTCATCTTCAATTACATTTAATGTACCATCAGCATTGATTGTAAGTGCACCATGATCTGCATACATATCAGCTAATACATCTGTCTAAATCCAGGAGTGATAAAATAATTTTGTTGATTTGATGTTTTAACATCTACATCATAATGACCATCAGGATAAAATGTTAATGTTTTTGTTAAAGTCGTATTTGTAAGTTTTTGCGTTAAGGTTAAAGTCGTACTTTCTTGTGTAGCATCAAGATTTGTAGCACTTGGTACAACTTTTGTTTTAAATGCTTCTGCATTGATTGCACCATCAGCAAATCTTACTTCTAGTGGTTTTAATTGTGTTTTCGTAAAAAGTTTAATTCCACCTGTATGTTCTTCATTTTCATATACTTTTGTTGTAAGAGTAACTTGTGCAATTCTTCCTAGTGAATCAATTTCATAAATAGATTTTGCTGTTTTAATTGTTGCAATAATATCACTATTTGTAGTATTATTAACTTGAGGTGCACTATTTGTACTTGCTGAAGCTGGTGCTAAATTTTTATCAATACCAGCAGTATTTGTTGTTTGTGTAGTAGTTTGTTTTACTAATGCCTCTTGTTTTGCAGCTGCTTTTTGCTTTTCATATTCTGGTTGTAAGTAAAAAAAGTCATATACCAAGAAAAATACTAGCGAGATAACTGTAGCAAGTAGTATTCTTTTTTGTGTATCTTTTTTATCCAATGTATTGTTTGTCATTTTTCCCATATGTTTTTAAACCCTATTTTTTGATTTTATTTCGTTCCCAATTTTTTATAACAAAAAATTTACCATGTCCGTCAGGAATAAGCCAGTATTCTACACAAATTTTGGTAAAAACTATCTTTTTTGGAGTAAAGTTTACCTTTGGATAATCAAAGCCACCATCAAATAATGGATTGCATTTTAAAATTCTTACGATGGTATTTAAAAATGCCATAAAAATATTATTTTTTTCAAATTGTGTTTTGGCATAAGAAGAGCATGTAGGATGATATCTACATGATCCAAAAGAGAGTAGTGTCAAATATTTTTGATAAAAACTAATTAAATATAAAAAAAGTTTTTTCAATTTAACTCCATTTTTTTCATAGCATATGCATAATCTTTGAGTAAATCTTTAAAAGATTTTTCAAATATTTTCTCTTTTGCTACAAAAATATATTCTCCATTTTGTAATGTATTTTGATTATTTAGTACTACTGATCGTAGTAACCGTTTCGCCCTGTTTCGATGAACTGCATTGCCAACTTTTTTGGAAGCAACAAATCCCAGCTTTAATTCTTCGCTAGAACGAAAAAAAGCAACAAAAGAATGGGTATGCCATTTTTTGTTGCTTTTATAAACTTTGTTAAACTGTTTTGTAGTTTTTAATCTGTAAGTATTACTTAAACAGCTAATCTTTTTCTACCTTTTGCTCTTCTAGCTTTAAGAACTCTTCTACCATTTTTAGTAGCCATTCTCGTTCTAAATCCGTGTGTTCTTTTTCTAGGAGTGTTATGTGGTTGATATGTTCTTTTCATCCCGTTTTTCCTTCTCTTTTATTCAAGTGTGGGATTATAATTAAAAAATACTTAATTTAAGATTAGAGTAAGAGATATTTTATTCATCTTCTTCATCTTCATCTTCATCCCATTCCTCATCAAGATGTTCCATTAGTGATATAACAGCCCCTTGAGGATCTTGAATAACAGCAAAATCACCAACATCTGTAATGGTAGTTTGAGGTACAATTATTTTTCCACCTAACTCTTCAACTTCTTCTAATATATCTTCTAAATTATATACTGTAATATAATTTCCCCAATGAGATTGTTCATTTGCTTGTGTATTTTTAATCTTACCAAAGGCATCATCGTCATCTTCAAAAGTTATTAATATGTATTCTTCACCATTTGAAGCTTTGTATTTTTTAAAATCCCAATCAAAAAGTTCACCATAAAACTTTTTTGCTCCATCTATATCATTTGTACGAAGCTCATGCCAACCAAATTCACCCTCTACACTTAAATCAAAATTCATTTTATCCCTTTATTTATTTTTCAAATCTTATTGTATAATAGTTACAATTTGGTCACCGTTATAATCAAACTCTACACTATTTCCTTCCTCAATTTTTTCTTCTAAAATAAGTTCTGCTAATTTATCTTCAACAATTTCATATAAAGCTCTTTTAAGAGGTCTTGCTCCATAATCAGGATCAAACCCAGCACTTGCAATATACTCTTTTGCTTTTGGACTTAAGGTAACTTTGATACCTCTACTTTCAAGTTTTTTAGCAATAGATCCAAACATAATATCAACAATATTTGTAATAGCTTCTAAATTAAGTTGTTCAAATATGACTATATCATCAAGTCTATTTAAGAACTCAGGTCTAAAATGCGTTTTTAAGTCATTTAGTACTTCTGTTCTTCTATTCTCTTTATCAGCAATACTAATAATTTTTTGACTTCCAATATTTGATGTTAAAATAATAATCGTGTTTTTAAAATCAATTGTAACACCTTTATTATCAGTAAGTCTTCCATCATCTAATACTTGTAGAAGAATATTAAATACATCAGGATGTGCTTTTTCTATCTCATCAAATAACACAACACTATAAGGTTTTCTTCTTACAGCCTCAGTAAGTTGTCCACCCTCTTCATATCCAACATATCCAGCTGGAGCACCTACAAGTTTTGAAACAGAATGTTTCTCCATATATTCACTCATATCAAATCGAATAAGTGATTTTTCATTATCAAATAAAAATCTTGCTAATGTTTTTGCTGATTCTGTTTTACCTACACCTGTTGGTCCTAAAAACATAAAAGAGCCAATCGGTTTATTATCTGAACTTAATCCTGCTTTATTTCTTTTAATAGCACGTGCAATTGCTTTTAAAGCTTCATCTTGTCCAATTACATCTTGTTTTAAAACATCTTCCACTTTTAAAACTTTTTCTTTTTCACTTGATAACATTTTATTTACAGGAATCCCTGTCCATCTACTTACGATACTTGCTATTGATTCTTCATCTACAAAATTTTTAAGTAGTGTTCCACTTTCAGTCATTTTGTCCCATTTAAGTTCATTTTCTTTAATTTTTGCTTCAAGTTCAGGGATTTCACCATATTCTATTTTCGCAGCTTCTTCAAATTTAGAATCTCTTTTCGCTCTCTCAGCTTTACTTTTTAGTTCATCAATTTGCGTTTTAAGTTTAGAAACTGTGTTAAATGTTTCTTTTTCTGTTTCAAATTGTGTTTCAAGAGATCTTTTTTTCTCTTTCAAATCTGATAACTCTTTTTCAATTTCAGCAAGTCTCGCTTCATTGTTTTTATTTTTTTCCATTTTAAGTGCTTCTTTTTCAACTTCAAGTACTCCAATTGCTCTTTTTGCATTTGACAATGGTGTTGGTTCTGACTCTATTTGCATCTTCAGTTCAGCTGCAGCTTCATCTATTAAATCAATTGCTTTATCTGGTAAAAATCTATCTGTTATATATCTATCAGATAATTTTGCAGCTGATATCAAAGCAGAATCATTAATAGATACATTATGATGAGTTTCTAGTTTTTCTTTAATACCTCTTAATATCTGTAACGCTTCATTTACACTTGGTTCATTTACATTTACTGGCTGAAATCTTCTTTGCATCGCAGCATCTTTTTCAAAATATTTTCTATACTCTTTTAAAGTAGTCGCACCAATTGTATGAAGTTCACCCCTTGCTAATGCTGGTTTTAGTATATTAGCCGCATCCATTGAACCTTCACTTGCTCCTGCACCTATAATAGTGTGAATCTCATCTATAAAAAGGATAATATTTCCTAATTTTTGTACCTCTTTAATAACAGCTTTTAACCGATCTTCAAATTCACCTCTATATTTTGCCCCAGCAATCAAAGCACTCATATCAAGACTAATCACTTTTTTATTTTGTAAAGAAGTTGGTACATCACCATTAACTATTCTTTGTGCTAATCCTTCCGCAATAGCAGTTTTACCAGTTCCAGGTTCACCTAAAAGGATTGGATTATTTTTTGTTTTTCGAATTAAAATCTGCATCATTCTTGAAATCTGTTCATCTCTTCCAATAACAGGATCAAGTTTTCCATCAATGGCAGCTTTATTTAAGTCAATCCCATATTTTTCTAATGCTTCCATATTTTCATCAGAACTTTGAGAATCAACTTTTGCTCCACCTCTTATAGACTCAAGTTGTTTTTTTAATTCACTTAAATCTATATACTTTCCAAGTACTTCAATAAAAACTTTATGTTTATTATTTGCCATTAACCATGTATCAACTGCCACAAAGCTATCTCCAAGTGATTGCATTAAGCCTTGAGAATTTTGAAGTGATTCTAAAAGATTTCTACTTATTTTAATATCCTCTTTTCGAAGACTACTTACACTTGGAAGTTTATTCGCATTTGATTTGATTTCAAGTTCAAGTGCTGTTTTATCAATATTCATTTTATTAAGCACCTGATTTAATACAGAATTTGTATTTGTTATAAGTGCCCATAATAAATGTATAATTTCCACTTCTTGGTTTTTGTTATGTAAAGCTAAAGATACAGATGAATCTATACTTTCAGCCATTTGATTTGTTAATTTTTCAAAAATATTATTTGACATATAATTCCTTTACGGTATAAATTGGCACTCTTTTATTTTAAGTGCTAATATTATTATACAACTTTAGTCTATGTTTGTCAAGTTAATGTTAATTAAGAGTTAGCTTCATTAATAGCATTTTTGTATTCTACTGAGGAGTAAGTATTACACTCTTGAACTAATTCACTAATCTCTTTCTTGTATATCTCTATTTTTTCAAACATTGAAGATGAAATCTTTGGTGCTAAATCACTTCTTATTATTTTAAATGCTTTTTGTATATCCATACCCTCTCTATAGGGTCTATTTTCAATAAGTGCTGTTATAACATCTGCAAAAGCTAATATTTTTGTACCCTCATCCAAAGTATCTTTTTCTAAGTGATAAGGGTAGCCTCTGCCATCATTTTTTTCATGATGTTTTGCAGCCCAAGAAACAATATCAAGAAACCATGGCGTTTTTTGTAGTTCATGCAATATCTTTTCACTATAATATGGATGTAATTGTATTGTTTTAAATTCTTCAGCAGTTAATTTTCCATTTTTTTCTATAATAGATGGATCGATTCCTATCTTACCAATATCATGAAGGTATCCTGCGATTTTAAGTTTTTTACAAAATATAGTGTCATGGCCTAATAATCTTCCTATTAAAAAAGCAAGTTGTGCAACAGTATAAGAATGAGAAGCGGTGAATCTACTTCTAAAATCAACAATTCGAGAAATAACTAAAGCAAACTCTANAATATCATCATAATTCATTTCATAATCTATAACAAAATTCATTTTTCTAAATAAAACATCAATACTCATAGTTTCAATATCATCCCAGAAATTATTTGATTTTGCCATCTTTAAAAATGCTTCAAAAACTTCTGGATGAAAAATAGTCCCAACTTTTTTTTCAATATGAGAAATCACATATTCTTTTTGCGTATCAACTTTTGTATCTTGTAAAAGTAAAATATCAACCCTATCAGCAAGATGAATAATAAAACTTTGAAATAGAACTTCATCTTTAGGCATATTTTGTATATCTTTTAAATTAATATGATGATGCTTTATAATCTGAGCAATATCTTTAAAAACTTCAAATCCAGCTAACATTTTATATCCCATGATACAATGTGGTTTTGGGTTATCAACATCTTCTTTAATCAATAAATCTCTCTCAGAAACTGAAAGAGCTCCGATATCATGTAATCCTGCTGCAATAACTAATTTTAGAAGTTCTTCTTCGTTGAGTTGTAACTCCATACCTATATAATATGAAATAATAGCTACCCTTCTGTGATGAGATTTTAGTAAATAATTAAAACTATCAATAGCTTTTATCATAGGAATTGCTAATTCTTTTAATGTGAGATTTTTCATACCTTGCTCCTCTTGCATTACATAGAAAATATATTATACTATTTTGACTAAAAATAAAAAAGGGCAAGGTAATAATACCCTGCCCTTTTTATTTTTTAAGTTAAATACCCTAAGGATTCACTTGTGTCATCGCACAATCTTCATATAAACATTGCCCTTTGATAACTGTTACATTAGCATCTGGTACACTAACACCCGTTTCACCTGTAATTAATGACAAATTATGTTCTACTCCATCATAAGAAGTATTTAAGTCATTTGTTAACCAAGTAACGGATGAAGCACCTTGTGCTTCCCCTATAATGATACCACTTTCTAAGGCTTTAATTCTAAATGTTATAGAACCATCGCTTAATGATGTGGAAGATTTTATGTTAATCTTTGGAAACCAATTATTAGAATCTTCATCATAAGTCCATGGAATTTGTAAATCGTATCCATCATATTGTAATGAGTATAAACCACCATTATCTTCATCACCATTTGTATCTTTAGTACTATCATGTGTATATGCAAATGTTTTTGGCGGATCAAATGTTAAAATATTACCATTAGCATCTTCTAAACCTGTAAACTTATTCCAATTTTGAGAACCTGTTTCCCATCTATAATATACATCTTCATTTTGTTCAACATTCCACCAGTTTGAAAAATTATAATTCACTGCCCTATCTGCTGTAATTAATGGTCCCATTTGAGTTCCATATTGCCACCATTCATAAATTGTATTATTAAAATCTGCGCCATTTGCGAATACTACAGGTTTATTTGATCTATTAAGATCCACAAGAACTAAGTTATCTATATTATATTGATACATACCACCAATAATAGAATTATTATCTTCAAATCTAATAGATGCTGTAGTATTTAAATCATTTACATTCATATCAGGATTAATAACTTCCCAACCAAAATTTATAAGTGTTAAATTAGTATCAGGAATTACCACTTCTTCTTTGTGAAAAAATATCTCTGTACTATTTGTAACTGAAGATTCAATTTTTATACTTGCTTGTAAAGCTTCAGACCAGGTATTTGACCATTCATTAATTTGTAATTTGCCAGCACCCGTTCCATTATAATCATCAGTAAATAAATATTCATTTGCCGTGATATTTACTAAAGCACTTGCATCAGCTTCACCGTACTGATTTTGAATACCTAAAATTTTATAATCTTGCTGGCTTGCATCCCAAGATAATATATACTGTTGTCCATCATTTTGATTCCAAAAATAAAGTTTTGTATTTTTAATAGATTCCATTGTTGCAGATGATCGAGTATATTTTTTCAGTTTACCTGGAGCTGTAACTATAGTATAAGTATCACTTGTACCCTCTTTTGTTACAGTCGTTCCATCACTCATAATATCATCTTGTGACCAAATTCCCCAATATCCAGCATATCCATAATTACCACTGGCATCTTTTATTGGGAAACCAGAATTCATCTCAACTTTTGATCCATTTGTATCATAATATAAACCATATCTAAAGGTTTTTATGATTTTTATTTGTTTATCTTTAATTATTTCACTTCCAAGGTTTTCATGAGTTGTTGCATTCACCTCTTGAACTTTATAATATCTTGAATCAAGTGTTAGTTTATATTTTTTTTGAACAGGTTGGTTGTCTCCCCACGCAATAACATTTGTAAAACCTTGCCCTTTTTTATCTCCATCTATCTCCATTTTGATAGCTTCAATAAAATTCATTCCTTGTTCACTCATATTATTCTCATACTGAATTATAGCAAGCCCTTCAGAACTTCCTTTATCAGCACCTAAAACTCCATTCATTACATTATCAGAAGTATTAGTTTCTCCATTAGCTTGTATTCCAAATCCAGCAAAATGAAAAGTAAATTTACCCATAGGATATTCACTATCAACACCTTTTTCTACTTTCATATATCCAATGATTCTTTGTGGATTCCCACCAGGTCCATCATCTTCATCAAGCCATAATTTTACAATCATAGGAGCAGTTTCATCACTTGTATCTCTTGTTACATTAAAAGTCATTGGTATTAGTGACTCTGTTTTTGTATTTCCCGTTCCAGTTTGTGCTCCACCTTGTTTTTCATCATCTTTTTGCATAACTTTATAAGGACCTTTGTTTATAAACTTATCAGCACGAGAATCTTTCATAAAGCGTAAAATCATATTTACAGTATCCAAAGCTCGCAAAGTATCTTCTTCTGTATATGTTCTAACTAAGGCTTTATCATAATCCGTACCAGGCGAATTATATGCAGCAAAACAACTTACGAATCCGATTAATAGTATAATAATTTTTTTCATAACAACTCCCTTTACTCAGCTAATGGATCTATTTGTTCAGGTAAATTCATAGTACCAACATAAGTTCTTACAGAACTCATTGAACCATTATTATCCATTAAAGTGAATATATTATCTGATTCATTTTGCATTTTTGTTTTTACCTCAGAACTTATCGTTGAGTCATTATGGAAATTTTTTGTTAAATCATCAACAGAAATACCCAATTGATTTGATACTTTTGTTTTAGCTGTTGCAACAGTTAAAGAACTATCCTGCTCCATTTCATCCCAAATTTTTGTTGTAAGTGCACTTACAATATATGTACCACTTCCATCATCAGCTCCAACAGGTGCTCTTAATTTTTTATCACTTGTGATATTTTCACCTGCATCACCTTCTACAAGATGTTTTATTGCTCCATTTAATTCACAAAGAATAGTATTTTGTGCCGTACTATTTAATATAAAACTTCCATCTGACGAACTTAAAACTCTCGTTGCTTCACCAATACAACTATCATCAGTATCAGTATCAAAGCAACAAGTAGCATTTTCATAAATACTCCCTATAGCATATGCTGTTGTTGTTCCGCTATCTGTACTAGAACTACTCCCACAACCAATCAAAGCTAATCCACATAAAAGTGATAAGCTAAAAATCTTTATTTCTTTTGTGTATCCCATATTGTGCTCCTTTGATTTATTATACATATATTTAGTAACATTTTATAATCACAACACATTATTTAAGTCTATTTTAAGCAAATAAATTCATTATCTCTTAATAGTATTGTATTAGTAAAATTAATACATAAAAAAAGGCAAGGTAATAATACCCTGCCCTTTTTATTTGATTTGGAAAATCTTAGACTACAGACCCATAGATCCAAGACCACCCATTCCTCCCATATCAGGAGCAATACCAGTTTCTGCTTTATCTTCTAAGATATCTGAAACTGTAGCTTCTGTTGTAAGAAGTAATGATGCAACAGAAACAGCATTTTGCATAGCAACTCTTTCAACTTTTGTTGGATCTACGATACCAGCATCAAACATATTTACATATTCACCAGTAGCTGCATTAAATCCAATATGTTCGTTTGTTGATTTAATAACTTCATTTACAACAACACCAGCATCATAACCAGCATTAATAGCAATTTGCTTCATAGGAGCTGCAACAGCTCTTACAATAATAGCAGCACCAATTGCTTCATCACCATCAAGTCCATCTAAAGATACTTTTGACGCAGCTTTAATAAGTGCAGCTCCACCACCAATAACAATACCCTCTTCAACAGCAGCTCTTGTTGCACTTAATGCATCATCAACCCTATCTTTTTTCTCTTTCATTTCAGTTTCAGTAGGAGCACCAACTTTGATAACTGCAACTCCACCACTAAGTTTTGCAAGTCTTTCTTGTAACTTTTCTTTATCATAATCACTTGAAGTTGCCGTAATCTCTTTTCTAATAAGTTCAATTCTACTATTAACTTGTGCCTTATCTCCAGCACCGTTAATAACAGTAGTATTATCTTTGTCTACAACAATTTTTCCACATGATCCAAGCATATCCATAGTAGTTGATTCTAAGTTCATACCAACTTCTTCAGATATAACTGTTCCACCTGTAAGTGTTGCGATATCTTGAAGCATTGCTTTTCTTCTATCACCAAACCCAGGAGCTTTTACAGCTACAACTTGAAGGTTTCCTCTAATTCTATTTACCACTAATGTAGAAAGAGCTTCACCTTCAACATCTTCAGCAATTATAATCAAACCTCTTTGTGTTTGATTTACTTGCTCTAGGATTGGTAAAATTTCTTTAACACCAGTAATTTTTTTATCAGTTAACAATATAAATGGATGTTCATATTCAGCTGTCATTTTTTCAGTATTTGTGATGAAATATGGAGAAAGGTAACCTCTATCAAATTGCATACCCTCAACAACATCTAACTCATCTGTAATACCTTTTGCTTCTTCAACAGTAATAACACCATCTTTCCCAACTCTTTGCATAGCTTCACTAATCATATCACCGATTTGTTTATCAGAATTTGCTGATATTGTTGCAACTTGAGCGATTTGCTCTTTTGTATCAACTTCTACAGATATTTTTTTAAGCTCGGCCAAAATAGCTTCACTTGCTTTATCCATACCTCTTTTAAGTTGAACAGGATTTGCTCCAGCAGTTACATTTCTAAGACCTTCTTTAAATATAGAATGTGCTAAAACTGTCGCTGTTGTTGTTCCGTCACCAGCTTCATCATTTGTTCTTGAAGCTACTTCTTTTACAAGTTGTGCTCCCATGTTTTCTAATGGATCTCTTAATTCAATCTCTCTTGCAACACTTACACCATCTTTTGTAATTGTTGGTGAACCATATGGTTTTTGTAATAATACATTTCTTCCTCTTGGTCCCATAGTTACTTTAACAGCATCTGCTAATTGTTTAACACCTGAATATAATTTATTTCTTGCATCATCACTAAAATAGATTCTTTTTGCCATATTTGATTTCCTTTTTTATTTTCTTTTATTTACGCAATTACGCCAAGTACATCTTTATCAGCTTCTAATACTAAATATTCAATATCATCTAATACAAGTGCCGTACCTGCATATTTTGAATATACAACTGTATCACCTACATTGATCTCTTTTACTTCAGAACTTACAGCTACAACTTCAGCTTGTGTAGGTTTTTCTTTTGAAGCATTTTCTGGTAAGAAAATTCCACTATCAGTTTGTGTTTTTTCTTCTGGTATTTTTGCTAATACTCTTTGTCCAAGTGGTTTAAAATTCATTAAATTCTCCTAAATTTATTTTATTCTTTATTACTTAGCACTCAAATAATATGAGTGCCAAAATTATAAAGATTTTTTTATAATTTGTCAAGTGTTTTTGAGTCAATATGACTAAAGTTTCACGAAAATGTGATTGTATCTAAAATAAGTAAATATAAGATAAGTTGATAGAAATAAAAAAAGGGTAGCCAAATTGACTAACCCTTTTTATTGTAAAAGCAAAATAACTATTTTACTTTTTCTAAATATTCCCCAGTTCTAGTATCGCATTTGATAATATCACCTTCAACAATATGGAAAGGGATTTGAACAACTGCACCAGATTCAATAGTAGCTGGTTTTTTACCACCTTGAGAATCACCTTTAAAGTTAGGTGGAGTTTCAATAACTTTCATCTCTACTACCATTGGTGGTTCAACTGTAATAGCTTCACCATTATAAAACATCATATCAACATTCATACCATCAATAATCCAATCAATAGTATCACCAACTTGTGCTGGAGTTAAACCAATCTGATCATATGTATCGTTATCCATAAATTGTAATAATTCACCATCATCATATAAAAACTGCATTGTTTTTTGTTGTAAATCTGGAGTTTCACATTTGTCACCTGCATGGAAAGTTTTTTCAATTGTTTTTCCATTTAAAAAATTTCTGATTTTACATCTAACAAATGCAGCCCCTTTTCCAGGTTTTACATGTTGGTACTCAGTGATTCTATATGGAACTCCGTCCATTTCAATCTTAAGACCTTTTTTTAATTCACTCATTCCAATAGCCATTGGTCTCTCCTAATTAAATTTGTACAAAATAAACAGCTTTTGCTGCTTCAAGATTTTCTAATTGTTTTAATACATCATCACTTACTTTATCATCAACTAAAATAACTGCCAATGCACCTTTATCACTTCTTCCAAGTCTAAAGTCAGCAATATTGATTCCATTATCCCCTAATATTTTTCCAACATGTCCAATTACACCAGGAACATCAGAGTTTTTAAACAAAATCATTTTACCAGCTGGAACAACATCTACAATATAATCATTAATATCAACAATTCTTTGTACATCTTCATCGAAGATAGTTCCACTTATTTTATTCACACCATTTTTTGTTGTGATTTTAATAGTTACTTTATTTTTATAAACACTATTATCAGGAAGTTCAGCTGTTTCAATCACGATTCCTTTTTCATTTGCAACAAAAGGAGCATTTACATAATTGATTTTTTCTAAACCAACTGAATGTGTTAAAGCACCTACAGATGCGAATGTAGAAAGTGATTCTAAGTAGTCAGCTATATCACCTTCAGCCTCTACTTTAATTGATTCAATTGCTGCTGTTTTATCCATTTGAGCAATAGTAAATGCCATTTTTTGTGTTAATTCAAGGTAAGGCTTCACAAAAGATGGGATTTTTGTTTCATCAATTGGTAGATTTAATGCATGTGGATATCCTATCCCTCTTGCAGCTTCAATAGCATTTGTTGCAGCTTGTGTTGCAATTTTGTATTGAGACTCTACAGTATTTGCCCCAAGGTGTGCAGTAACTATTACATTATTTAAATCTAATAATGGATGATCTGTTGCAGGTTCTTTATTGAATACATCAATACCAGCCATAGCAATTTTTCCAGATTTAAGATTTGAAACTAAATCCTCTTCATTATATAATCCACCCCTAGCACAGTTGATTAAGATAACTCCATCTTTCATCTTATCAATCTCTTTTTGAGTGATCATATTGATTGTTTCTTGATTTTTAGGAGTGTGTATTGTAATAATATCACATGCTAAAATATCATCAAAATTAGTCGTATATGTTATACCTAAATCTGTTGCTTTTTTAGGATTGATGTATGGGTCGTATGTAATTACATCCATCTCAAACCCTTTACATCGAATACCTACTCTATGTCCAATATTACCAAAACCAATAATACCGATTTTTTTACCATAAAGCTCTTGACCATACCAATCTTCTCTTTTCCAGATTCTTTGATCTTTTAATTGAGAATGAGCATAAGGCATTTTTCTCATACAAGATAATAAATGTGTCATAGTTAATTCAGTTGCAGCAATAGTATTTGCAGTTGGCACATTCATTGCAATAATTCCCTTTTGACTACAACCATCAATATCTACATTATCAACTCCAACACCAGCTCTTACTACAGCTTTTAAGTTAACCGCAGCATCTAAAAACTTTTGATCAATATCTGTTGAAGATCTAGTAATTGCAACTGTTGCATCTTTTATTACATCTAAAAGAGCAACTTTATCAATATCTGCTGCAAATACATAATTGATATCATCAGTATTTTTTAATATCTCTAATCCACTTTCGTGGATATGGTCACAAACTACTACTGTAGGTTTACTCATAATTTTTGTTTCCTTAAATAAATTATTTCTTTAATTGCTCTGCTAATGCATCACCAAGTGTCATACTTGTATCGTCACTTACAGCTTTTAAAGCTTCTCTATTTTTTTGAGCTTCTAATCTTTTTACAGATAATCTTACTCTATTGTTTTGTCTATCAATGTTTACAACAACAGCTTCAATCTCATCACCAATTTGTAATTCAGGATTTTCTTCATTTACTGGTAATAAATCTTCATTTCTAATAAGACCATCTAAGTTGTCATCTAATTTAACAAATACACCGAAATCTTTGATATCTTTAATCGCAGCTTTTACAATATCTCCATTCGAATGAGCTTTTGCAAAGTTTTCTGCTGGAGAATCAGCTAAAGATTTTACACTTAAAGAGATATTTTCTTTTTCAGCATCGATTTTGATAATCTTAACTTCTACTTCATCACCTTTTTTGTAAACATCTTTTGCTTTAGTGTTTGCTGTCCAAGAAGACTCTTCATTGTGTAATAATCCATCAACACCACCTTCAAGAGTAACAAATGCACCAAATTCAGTAACAGTAGCAACTGTTCCTTTTAATACATCTCCAACTTTATGTGAATCTGTGAATTTTTTGAATGGTTTTTGTTGTAAAGATTTTAAAGAAACTCTTAATTTTCTTTTATCACAATCTAAATCGATAACTTCAACATTGATTTCATCACCAATATTTAAGTACTCTTTTGGATTTTTAACATTTTTATTCCAAGAGATTTCAGAGATATGTAATAAACCTTCAATATCGTTTCCTAAATCAACAAATGCACCATAAGATTCAAAATTAGAAACAGTAACAGTAATAGTATCACCAACTTCTAATTGTTCTTTGATTTCATCCCAAGGATTTGGCATAGCATCTTTAATAGATAAAGATAAATGACCTTTTTCTTTGTCATATTTTTTAGCTACAACATCTACAACATCACCTTCTTTGAAGTATTGTGAAGGATTAACTGGACCTTTATATGAAATTTCATTGTAGTTTACTAAACCATCAACTCCACCCATATCAATGAACATACCATAAGAAGTAATTTTTTTAACAGTACCTTCTAGTACTTCGTTTGCTTCCATAATTTTAGCAATTTTTTCTTCTTTGTTCTTTTGGAACTCTTCAATTAATTTCTTTCTAGAAATAATGATACTTGTAGATTCTGGTTTAGCTTTTAATACTACAGCTTTAACTTTTTTCCCTACTGCACCTTGTGCTTTTAAGTAACCTTGAGCCATTGGCATAAAATATTCCATACCCTCAGCATCTTCTACAACAAAACCAGCTCTTGGTTTAACAGATACAACTGTACCCTCTACGATTAAATCTTCTGGTTCTTCACCGTGTGCTGCAATAAACTCATCAAACTTAGCTTTTTGTAAAACTTTTTTATAAGAAAGTGAAAGATTTTCACCTCTTGTACCTGTAATCATAACTGTGATTTTATCACCTTGATTGTATTTTACTTCACCATTAACTGTGATTTCAGAAAGACTAATTCTTCCTTCTTTTCCACCAATACTTACTACGAAATTATCATCATTGATTGCAACGATATCTCCCTCAGCTACTGTATTCTCTTTAGTTTGTTTTTCACTCTCCTCTAATAATTGTGCGAAGTTTTCATCTTCTGCAAATGCGAAATCATCCAAATTTTTCATTGACGCGTGCCTACCCTTGTAATTAATTTTCCAATATTTTATCTAATAGTTGCTTAATCTTTTATAGAGCGTATAATCTTTTTAAATCAAGCTTTCTTAAAGCAAAATATAGTATATTTTTTAAACACTTTAGTGTATAATATTTAAAAAAGGTTTTTTATGGAGCAATTTATCACACAATCTGATATCTCTAAACAAATATTA
>JGI997J19993_1000308_pt1 | contig 15814 bp, 20 predicted proteins | sample Etolagbewater25m_FD_19993 | JGI IMG/M metagenome (IMG submission 19993)
ATATTCTTATAAACTTAAAGGATTAGATATAATAAGAGCAAATCAAGTTTGGTCAACTGATATAACCTATATCCGTATTAAAGGTGGATTTGTCTATCTTGCTGCAATTATAGATTGGTACTCTAAAGCGGTTCTATCATGGAGAATATCAAACACCATGGACACTGATTTAGTGATGAGTGTACTAAATGAAGCATTATCACTTTACGGTAAACCAGAGATATTTAATACTGATCAAGGTAGCCAATATACAAGTTATATTCACACTGATACATTAAAACAAAATGGTATCACTATATCTATGGATGGTAAGGGTAGAGCTACAGATAATATATGTATAGAAAGGTTCTGGAGAGGAAGAGAGGCAACTTGTGATTTAATATCACAAGGCAAACTCGATGAGTTAAAGGTAGAAAAAATATACCTAAATGAATATGAGAGAGTATCAACTTTAAAAGAGGATGTTAAAGAGTACATCAACTTTTATAATTATAAAAGATTTCATGAAACATTAGACTATAAAAAACCTATGAATGTATATTGGGATAGTATTAAAATAAATGATGAGAATTATATCTATAAAGATAAAAATGTAGCATAAGGTAACAGGTGATTAAAGAGAATTAAGATTTATAAATTGTTGTCTTGACATATTGGGGTAGTATAAGATGAACCATCAGATCCATAAGTCTGGCTTCCGTATGTACTATAAGATGAACCATCAGATCCATAAGTATGGTTTCCATATGTACTCCAACTTTGTGCTAATGCACAACTACTTACTAATGATGCTCCCAGTATTAATGTTCCTAATTTCATAATTCTGTCTCCATATGTTAATAATAATTATTATTTTATCAAAAAAAAACTTAATAATTTAAACTACAATTAAATAAATAAAAGACTTATTCCGTATTATATATTTTGATGGAAGCTATCGGTAAAATATATCTCATCGCCCATCTTTGAGACCTTAGGCTCAAAGTGCAAAGGCGACACCCCAGACAGCTTACCGCTTCATAAAAAACTCAAGGGGTCGCCGTTACTTAGTGTCTTTTCTAGTGAGATTGAGTTTATGTTGCAATATGTTATGTAGTCACTTACTATCTTTAGAAGAGTTTTTCCAATTTATCCTAGTTTTGTTTTATATAATTATAACTCACATATTTTTTAACAATATCAAGAACATCAGAAGTCATGGTATTAATTCCACCAAATAAACCACCACCTTCGATTGTTGTTAATCTAAGTTTTCCAATTGATGTTTCATTATCTAAAATATTTACAGTTACATCCAATACTCCAACATCTTTAATTGCTCCAGCTGCTGAAAATCCAGATGTAAGATAACGGCCAGCCATACTACCATCATCCATATTATTAATTTCAAAAATTAATTTTAATGTTTTTTTAGATTGATTTATATCAGAAAACTTTTTAGAAACATTCTCTTTAAAATTATTATATGAACTGTCGCTCACTTTATTATTAAGTGACTTGATTTCAACTTCTATATTTCCGAATTTCTGGAAGTTTTCTTTATCTAAATCTTTATATATATAAACTACAGGTCTTTCACTAATTGGTATATTTTTAATTTTTAAATCCCAAATAGGATATAGTGTTTTAATATCAGATGAAAATTCCGAACTTCTATTTTTGATTTCTTTAATATAATCTTCATTTGGCTTTACAAGTTGGAGTTTTTTAATTTCTGGTATACTTGTTCCATGAAAAGTATCTTTAATATTAGTTATTTTTCCATCTTTACAAGTTATTTCAAATTGCAATGGTGAATTGTATTTTAATATTGATGTATCTGATTGAGAAACTATCAACTCATTCTTATTATCATCCTCAAGAAAAATTTCACTAAATAAATACCTATTCAATACTTCATTATTGCATTCCATATTGAATAATTTTTGCTTTAATTGTATTCTTGAATTATCTATAATAATTGGTGCAAACACTGAATTAAGAGTTACCCCCATATTGATATATTGTATCTCTCCAGGTTTTAAATTAATCATTGTTATATTTTCATTAGCACCTACATTTGTAAAAAAGTAACTTTTTCCAGGTTTAACTTTATATACTGTATATTCATCATTAGCTAAGTGTATTACTGTTTTTGGATTAAATTCTTTGATATCAAACTCCATAATATCAATATTGTGAGCTCCTCCTAAAAAACTATACGGTCTTGCAAATACTACATACGAATCTTTTTTACTTGTTGTTAGTTTAGAAAATGGCACTTCTACATTTAAACTTGTTGAACTACATCCACTAAACAATAAAGCAAATAAAATTGCTACTATAAAACTATATCTTTTCATCTTCTCTCCAAATTATTTATTTCTAAATCATATCTAAAGTTTAGAAAATGAAAAGTTAAATAAACTATAGAATCACATAACTAGTTTTAGTAATTGTTCAAATAAACTACCAACCACCTCTCTTATTGTAACTTTTAATATAATGCTAACAGCATAAGCTGCACCTTTACTTACTATCTCTTTTAAAGAGTCTTTTTGTGTTTGATTTATCATGGTTTAAATCTCCTATTGAAAATCATTTGTTAGTACAATTAAATGTACGATCAAATAAAAATTCTTAAAGCGATTTAGTTTTGTTATGATTGTTTGTATTGAGTTAGTCAATGCTATTGCTCATCAAATTCATAAGTTACTAAAATACTATTTGTCATTTTTATACTGTTATATAAAAATCCAAAAAATATCCAATTGCTTATAAATTCAAATAGAGTCCAATAAATTGAGTATTCTTTTGAAGTTGCTAAGTTTGAAAATAAATTTCTTCTTTTCTTGTGTGTATTATATCATAATTAATGAGGATTTGGTCTTAAAAATGAGAGTTATTTTAAATATTTAAGCTAAGAACTATGTTAATACTAATATATATATTAGTATTATAATCACTTTTACTTAAAGAGTCTTTAATATAAATAGATAAGGCTATATTAAACTATACTTATGTATAATATACATATTATACAAAGGTAGGATATGAAACAGCACTATATACAAAGAGATGTTATTATCAAACAGTTTTTTGAAGATAGCAATTTTAATGGTGTTTGTGCCTTTGATGAAAAGGGTATTTATGAGTTTTTAAATACCCATAGAGATGAGATGAGGGCTAAATCTTTTAGTCTAAATAAGTTTATATCTTATCTTCTAAAACATGAGCTTATATTTTTATTTGAGTTTGAGAATAATATCAATGACAAAAAAATATATGTATCTAAACACTTCTTTGAAAAATCAGACTATGCTAAAGCTATAGAGATAGCAACTCTTTTGATACCAAAATCTTATATTAGTTATTTTAGTTCTATGTACTACTATAACTTAACACAACAGCTACCAAAAAAGATATATCTAAGTGTGGAGAGAAAATCAAATGCTCCACATAATGAGCTGCAACAAGAGGTTATAAATAAAGCACTTTGTAAAGATGCAAGAACCGTATCATCTGTTTTGTCTATAATAGATTATGAGATATATCTGCTTCATTCAAAAGAAGCAAATAGAGTTGGTATAAAAAGAGTACAGGTGTTTGATAAAGATTATCGTATCACTACACTTGAGCGAACTTTGATAGATATAGTTGTAAGAGCTGAACTATCTGGTGGAATTGAAGAGGTGATAGGGGTATATAAAACAGCCTTTGAAAAATACAAAAAAGAGATCTCAATAAATAAGATGATATTTATACTAAAAAAGCTTGACTATATATATCCCTATCATCAAGTGGTTGGTTACTTACTTTCTAAAAGTGGATTTGATGCTAGTAAATTTAAAAAAGAGTTTGAGTTTAAAAATGATTTCTTTTTAACTCGTGGGGTTATAAATGAAGATATAGATAGTCTTGATTATGATGAAGAGTTTAGAGTGTATATACCTAAAATATTATCTAAGATTATCTAGTACCCACTTGGCTACTTTTTTTGTTTCATCAAAATAAAAATCATACTCTTTTAAATCTGCTCTTTCATCTTGGGCAACTGAGTCTATAACTTTTTGAAAACTTCCACGATGGAACTCTTTGTAATCATCTAACTTTTCAAGTAGTGATATCTCTACCTCTTTTATCTCAAATATATTTTTAACTAACTCTTTAAGATCTTCTTTGTCTTTGTCGGATGTTCTATCAAATACATACGCTTTTGATGTGGTGTATATATCAAAAAAATCTCTAGCTCTTTGAGATGGGTTCTTTCTTTTTGGATATTCGTCCATCTGTTGGCATAAGGCTCTTAGTTTTTCGATGATTATCATCCATGGTGAATATATCTTTAGTGTGATATCTTCAAATACTTTTTCATTGTAGGTTTTGCAGTATTCCCCTTTGCTTAGTTCTATAAGTACTGGGTCGTTTGTACCTGTCATATTTACATACTCTTGAGAATAGGCTGATTTGACTGTTTTTGGACTTGTATTTTTTGTGAGTTCGTTGTATTTATCTAAACTAATAAACTTAAAACTTATAGCGTAACCACCCCACTTAAAAGTCATAGGTGCTATCTCTTTTTTTGGTTTTTTTGTAAACTCAAATTTGATGATTTTAAAATCGTTTTCTTCAAAATGGTCATGAATAGCAGTTCTAAATCTCTCTTCTAGCTCATCATCTGTAAGAGTGCATTCATATAGTGAAAAATCTAAATCAAATGATCCTCTTCTTGTGAGTTCTAAAATAGATAGGGCATTGCCACCTTTTAGAACTAAGATATCTGATAGGTCATCATTTAGATAGAGTGCTTGTATTGCTAGTTTTCTTATTTGTTTGTAGTCCAATTTTATTTACCTATTCGTCTTTTTATTGTATCTATTATACTTAAAAAATAGGCAAAAAACAACGATGGTGCTTTCTGTCCTAGTAGCTTCATTTTAGAACATATTAAAACGATTTTCTTTGTAGGTCTTTTCATCTATGATTTTATCTTCATACATTTGACCGTAATCGTTAAAATAAACATTGAAATAGCTTGGATTGTCTGAGTTTTGCATTTGATCTAATGGTTTGACAAAGGATATCACTACTAGCAAAAACCCAAAGGCTATAATATATTCCATAAAAGAACCTGTCTTAATTTTACCACCAAAAAAGTGTATACGATGATTGTCAAATTGAGATACTGGAACACCGCTTGGAGTTAGTGCATCAGCTACCCAATGAGTTAAATATCCAACTCCAAACCAAAATAACATCGATTGAAAATCGATAATAAAAGATAAGAGCATAATAGCAATAGGGATATAAACATAATGAGTAACACCTCGATGTTGCACCTCATGACCAAAAAATTTTAATATCCACTCACTCCAATCTGGAGCAGTTGCACCAAGTGCAGCTGCTGGAAGAGCAGCAGGATTAAATGGAAGTGTACACGCAGTAGCTATTGCGATATGAGATTTCCAAGTCATGAAATATCTATCCAAATATCTCTGAGTGAGAACCGATTCTAACTAGTGTTAAAGTATCTTCTGTAATTTTATACACTAAAAGGAGGTCACCACTTATATGTAATTCTCTATAACCTATCCAGTTTCCTTTTAGTTGATGATCTTTTGCTTCTGGCGGAAGCTCTTCATCTGCCAATAATTTACCTATAAATATAATAAACTTACTATAGTGTTGATCTGTTAATCTTCTTTTCTCATAATCTTTAATAAATGACTTTGCTCTTATTAACTTGCGATACATTTTTTCATATCTTCTTGTAGTTGTTCAAATGTAATCTCTTCTAGTCCAATCCCATTTTCTACATCTTCAATAGCTTTTATAGTTTCAGCATTTGGTATCCTTACTTGAAATGGTAACCCTTGCTCTAGTACTGATTGAGATAAGAAAAGATTAACTGCATCGCTTAGACTAATATGAAACTTTTTAAAAAGCTCTTTTGCTTCCTCTTTTGTTTGTTGGTCTAAATATATATTTGTTCTTACTTTTTGTGTAGCTGTCATGATATATCCTTTTTTGTTTATTTTATCACAAAGGTTGTGTTTTTGTCAAATTTCATTTAACATCTCTTTCAATCGATCTCTTACACTTCTTTTAACATGGTTCAATACATTCTTCTCGCTTATGATTAAATCGGTATTTACTTCCAAAATATCATTTTGAAGTTTTAATATTTTTTCTATTGTTTTTAATTTATCATCTAAATACTTAATACCTTTTTTAACTTGTAATTTCTCTTTGATTTGAATAAGTCTATTAAATTTTAGTTCTCTTTGTAATCCTAGTTTTTTATCTCTTAGATTCGAATATTTTTTAAGTTCATCCAAAATCTTAAAATTGTATTCTAGTTTTTTATTTTTGATATCTTTTCTACTCTTTGTATCATAGAGTGGATATGTAAGCTCTATACTTGCTTTTTTATATTCTTTATCTCTATCTGTTTCATTTACATAATCATAATCATCAATACCTGTACTGGCTTTAAAATCTATCTTGAGTAAATCATAATCTGTAACATATGATTTATTTTGTTTAATAAAAGAATAGATAGCATTTATATCTAATGGTTTTAAATCTTCATCACTAATACTATAAGCTAATATATCAAACTCTTTCATAAGTTCCATATCTTCTTTTGTGATAGTACTTGCATTTTTATCTATAAAATCACTTGCTACACTTGGAACTATCAAAACTATTAAAACTATCAAACCAATTAACGAATTAATCATTTACCCATCCCCTTATCAAGATATCTATTTGCTAATAAAAGCATCATCACAATCATATACTGACCACTTATCGCAAATGGAATCATTGCTGCAATTAAAACATAGTTTGTTGCATCAAATGAGTTTGTAGTTTTTAGATTGATTGTATTGAATTGTTTTTGTTCTAAGATCTTGTAAATTGTTTTATTTATTGATTTATCACTTTGAGCTGTCGCATATACTCTTTTACAACTCCTAACTAAATGCTTTAAGATCTCTAATTTTTTACCTGTGAATTTATCAATATCATCAATAAATAGTAAACTATTCTTAGCTTTATATTTTAGTATCTCAACTTTGATAAATTGTTTTTTGATATTCTCTTCTGCTTCAATTTGTTTTTCATCTTCAAGGCTAAGCAAATAATCAGTTGCATCATCATCAGTTAAATTTTTAAATAAAATTTCTGCAATACTATCAGTTGATTGTATAAACACACTAGATAACTTTGACATATCAAATACTTCTTCTTTTCTATCGTATAGTTTATTTAGCTCTTTTGATTTTCCAGAAGTATCCATACCAAATATGAGTAATGATATTTTTTTACCAATATACTTTTCTTTCATCTTATTTGAATATTTATATTTCTCTCTATAAATAATTGACTTGTATTTTTTACCTGGAATACTTTTAAATCTTAAAAATTTTTGCATAAAATATTATAGTAAACTATCACTAAATAAATACTTATTAAATAGTAATTATAATATTCATTATATCCATAATACAGGGGGCTACTTTTTAACCCCCCTTCCCCCCTTTATGGTTACCTAACTAAACGAACGATAAGATGGTTACTTTACAAAGAGGTGTACATAGGTGTACAAACTAACTGTACAAACCTTTGTACACCAAACTTTACAAAGGTGTACAAACCTTTACAAACTAACGTTACATACTTTACATTGAAATAAAGTTACAAAGAGTAGTAAAATATTCAACTGCTTTTAATATTAAAAAGGTAATATTTCAATAGCCAAAAAGATGTAACTAAAGCTCCTAATTTTTAGGGGCTTTTATCATTTATAGAGTATTCACTCTTTATCACTTATACAACTTTTATAATTATATAAGAATTACTTGCTAAAATTCTATTGATTATTTTTAAATGATTTCATAGAAATTATTTAAAAGTGAAGTTACATCTTTTTGGCGATTGATATACTTCACAACTTAATCAAATTTACCATTATAGGATTTTTTCAAAGTGAAGACTTTACTTAATCAGGATTTTCGCCACTTCACGTGGTAAATTTTAATCAAGAGCAAAATACCTTAATAGAATTTCATCAAATACTACAAGATAAACTATTTCTAAAAAATATACAATCTTGCAACTCTAAAGATGAACTAAACTATTATATTAAACCTAAAGATACGCTAGTAGCTTTACATGATAAGTTTATAAGATATGGAACTAAAAGAGCTACTTCATTTCTAATTATCGATATTGATAATATTAATATATCAATTGAACAATACGAAAAAGAGATCGACTATAAACTTGATGAAATTAAACCAAGTTGGATAACTAAAACTACAAAAGGTTATCATGTAGGATTTATCCTAGATAAACCTCTTTGGCTGAATAATGATATAGAGAATAAGAAAGCCCAAGAAATTAAAAGAGATCTTACCCTTTTATTAAATGGAGATATTGCAGGAAGTCATAGGCTAATAGGTTATTGGAGAAATCCACTAACTCACCAATCAAAAATAAACAAAACACTTCACAACTTAGAAGAACTCCACCAAATAGCAAATAAACAATACTGGGAAAGTTTTAGTTTATTTGATGATTTAAATACTACAGAACTAAAAGTAGCTAATAGAACTAAAACTAAAAACGAAATAGCTAAATCAAACTGGGAACAAATAGACAAAACAGGCTTTACACCAGGGAATAGAAATAGTTTCTTATTTAATAAAATTATAGGAATGCTATACAATGGATTAATTACCAACAACGAAGTACTAACCACTCTTGAGAGTATCAATAACAATATTTTAGATAACAAGGAGATTCTAAAAATAGCTAATTCAATTTTAAAATACAATATAAAACCAATAACATCAATTAAAAAAGAAAAAAGAGTTAAAGGGATATATCATAAAGATCTATGGGATAATAAAATACATAACTACAAAGAGAATAATAAAATACAGTTTGAAAGACAAAAAATAGGACAAAAAATATCTACTGCTAACATTATCAATAAAACGATTAATGATTTGATAGATGGCTATTTTAAGACATATCAGAATAAAGAAAGATTTATAAATAGAAATATAGAAAAAAACTCTAATGTACATAAAAGAACTATACAAAGATATAGAAATAATAGGAAGATAGAAGAGAAGATTAAGTCAGAGGCATTTAAGAGGTATATTAGAGAGCTAGCCCCACAAGGTGTTATGGCAAATGACACCCCTATTAGGGATATAGTAAATTTAGTACTGGAGAACCTGGAATATTACTACCCTAAAACTAATAAGCTATTCAAATTTAAGCTTAATAGCTCTAATAGGCTTATATTTTACGATACTTCTCAATCAAATGAATTATCTGCTGCTTAATATCACTTCTTTTTGTCTTTCTTCTTAGACTTCTTTTTGTCTTTTTTTGTTGGCTCTTCTGTATCAATTACATCATCCTTTGATGATATATCAGCTAAAAGTTTAACTTCCCCAATATATTGTTTTAAAATTTTTATACTTTCATCTTTTTCTTTTTTATTTATATCTTTTTCTTCAAGAAGTTGTTGAGTGATATTTTTTAACTCTTTTTTAGTTCTTTTTAACTCTTTTTTTTGCTCTTTTATTTGGGCTTTTAACTCTTGTATATACTCTTCATTTATAGTGTTAGTTTGTAAAGGTGGGTGTACAAAGGTTTGTACAGGGGTTTGTACAGTTGGGTTTACATTGGGTTTACATACTTTGTACACCTTTACAAACTTAAAACGACCCTCTTTAATTGATTCAAGGTCACCACTTTTAATTCTATTTTCAACAGTAGTTCTACTAACATTTTCCCTTTCCATATATTCTTTAATTGTTAGTTTCTCAAACACTATGAATCCTTTTGAGTTTTGCCTAATAGCTTTGCTCTTTCTTTTAATTTTCTGCTGATGATATAGTGATCCATTGTAGTTCTTCCACATTCAAATATTTTAGATATTGCTGTAATATTAACACCCTTACTCAACAAATCAATAATTTCATCTTTTTTATCATCTAGTTTTGATTTAACTTGTTGTCCTGGCTTTCTTCCAAGCTTTACACCTTTTGCTTTTCGCAATGCTAGAGCTTCTTTTGTTCTTGAACTAATCAGATCTCTTTCAATCTCTGCTGCTAAACCAAAGGCAAAAATTAAAACTTGATTTGTGATTTTATTTTCATCTTCATTTAGTTTTATATTATTTTTTATTACATGGGCTTTTATCTTTCGTTCGGTCATAAGTTTGAATAAGTGCATAACTTCTAACGTAGATCTTCCAAAACGACTTAATTCACTTGTGATTAATATATCATTCTCCCCTAGTCTATTGTTTACTAAATCCCAAATTAATCTATCTTCTAGTTTTTTTCTTGATGATATAGTTTCTTCAATAAACTCTACATCATTAATATTATTAGCATTTGCATATTCTAATATTCCATATTTTTGATTTTGATAATCTTGTTTTTCTGTACTTACTCGAATATAACCGTATGCTTTTTTATGAGATTTATTCTCTTTTTTACCTATTTTTAGAATCCATTTTCTTACCATATCTTTATTTTCTGCAATAAATACATTTGTTTCATGATTGCATTCAAAAGTGATTTCGTTTGAAATATAAACCCTTTTTATATAACAAGATTTATTGATCTCAAAAAGTCTTTTATCATTGTTAGATAAATAAATCTCTAATAATTCTAACTGATTATCTGTTATCATTTTAAACTCCTCTTTATTGTCAAATCGTTTAATGATTTTAATCTTTTTTTAGTAACATACTTTTTTACTGTATTGAAACTAACCCCACTTGATTTAGCGATAGAACTAAATGTAAATTTCACATTTTCAAGTCTTAGGATATTGATACCATTTTCTATTTTTTCTTTTGCTTGTTTTGTTTTTGTATCTGAAGCTTTAGCGGTTGCTAATACTTTTGCATTACTTCGTTTAATGATTTTAATTGTTTTAATCTTCTTATTTAATGATTCTAAAGATGTTTGATTTATATGCCCCTCTCCTAAAATAATATTCCTTAGGGTTTCAAGTTCTGTACTATTCATATCTAATCTATATGTATTTGTATCAATCATTAATATTCCTTTTCAAAGTGTGGGAGCCGTAGGGCTTAGGGTGTGGCTCGGTCTATAAGAAAAAAGTGCTACACTGGAGCTTTGCCATTTGCGACTAAACTCATTGCACTTTTTTCTTATAGAATTCTTGGCTTTACAGGTTGGTATCTTTTCAGATTTATTTTTGATAATGGAGTGCTGGAGGAACGACCACGACTAATCAAAAAAAATCTTAAAAGATACTGGGCTGTAAAGGTAAGAATAGGGGCTACGGCTCCCACTTGTTCGCATTACTCTTAAACTCAAATTTTTAGTAATATTCTTATCTTTACAACTTCCATATTATAACATAATCTCATTTAATTTTAACTAACTTAATGACCGTTATTATAGTTAATTATTGTTAGTTTTTTATGTTCTTATTAGTTAATTATTGTATCGTATAGACTATATTAAGGTTTATATAGTTTTTTATTATTCACATTCACTATATGAAAATGGAATAGACATAAGATGTTTCATTTCTTTATCATAGTATTTATGTAATATTCTTATTGTATACTTGTAAAATACCCTGTCTTTATAATTCTCTGTGCATTGAGAACTAAGTAAATTAGTTTTTATATTTTTAGATAATGAGTCTATCTGTGAGTTTTCAATATCAGATTTATAAATATCCAAACGATACTTATATACAAATTTATCATTAACATAGTATGTTGTAAATACTTCGGTCATTGCATCTATTTTTTTAGGCAATGTATCATTTATTGAATCAGATACTTTGTTCATTATATTATCTTTATCTTTTTCATAATTATAATTATGAATACTTATTGATATAAAATCTTTTATAAATGCAACTACAAAAATAGAAACAATAAATAATACTGTATAACCAATTTTTCTTATTATATTTCTTCCTAATGTATCATCACCTTTCTTTAAATTTAATTCACTTTTAGTACTTTTTCTCCAAAATACTAGATAAAAAATAATCGATACGATGAAAATAGCAGGAAGAAAAGTTTTAATAATAATTTCAAATGACATACAATACCCCTAAATTAGTTTAAAAATTGTCAATAAATAGTTCTGTTATTAGCTTCTAAGTATTGAAAAACATTATTCTATTACAACTATATTATACACTATGAATTTATTAACAACTATTAAGCTGATATTTTTTGTTTCTCTTTGCTTTTTAAAGTTGTACATCCGTACTTAGATTTTATCTCATCCATAGATTTTTGTTTTGGGTTCTTTCCTTTCATCTCTCCATAGTACCACATCTTTTTTTTAGATGCCCATTTGAAATTAAGATCTTTTAATTTATCTTTGATTGACTTTGTGTCACCACTTAACCAAATCCAGGACCCAACCACCTCAATAGTGATGTTCTCAAAGTGTAGAATTTGAGATATGACTTTCTCTAGTTCTAAATCAAATTTACTTTCATTTGAAAAATATATCTTATGCTCTACGATATCATCATAAACATTTTTTAATATTTTAAAACTTTCTTCACAACCTCCCACATCTGGGTGCAGCTCTCTAGCTAACTTTTTAAATATCTTTTTTGCTTCATTTAGCCCTGTAACATTTTCAAACTCTTTTTTAATATCATTTTCTGTTTTCATTTTCGCCCCCTTATTTGTTGTAAGCTGTTATAAATTCTTTTCTAAGCTTTGCAGCCAACTCTTTTAAATCTGTTGTAAATAAATTTTGAGAATATTTTTTCTCTAATTTATGTAATAGTTTTAGATAATTAATCGCACTTTGCTTTGTCATAACTTCCCCTTTGTATTAAAAAAATGTTTGCCTTTTTTGAAGATCCTGAAGAGTTTTCTCTCCTCTTTTTTTGAATGAATCAAAAACTATCTTTCATCTTATGGCTTTGCCTCTTTCGTTAGTCCTTCGAGCTTTCGAAACGGAATTAAAATATTTTTTCTTGGCTTATGCTTGAGCTGGTAAGCTTAAGCAATAAGGTAAGAAATAAATATTTTATACTGGAGTGTAGAATGCTTGATGAGGACTAAAACGAAAGGGCCTGTTAGCCATAGATGCAAGATAATCGTTTTGATTCAAAAAAAGACATAGCTTTGCTATCTGAGGGTGGGTAAGATGATGGAGTAAAATTTTTCTTATGGAATACTTGGCTTTAGTGTGTGAAATGAGCGACCCCTTTTTTCGTTTGCAAATTTTTTAAACAACGCTAGTGTCATAAAAAATTTGCAATAAGAAAAAAATAGCGAATGAACACTCTAAAGGTCAGTATGGAATAAGAAAATATTTTGCTACATCATCTGGGTGGGGCTTCCCCTATTTAGGGGAACGGGACGGGGTGACCCTCCCCCTTTGAGGGGGATTGAGGGGGTGATAATTTGTTTGCGGACTAATGATAATAACAATTAATAACACAGTTTGCTCCTTGGCGGTAGCCTTATGCTCCGCAGGAATACGATGGTGGGTAGTTGGTGGTGGTTAACATAACTTAATTTCTTTATAACGACTATGCCGTTGATATTTTTTGGAGTGAAACGGAATAAAAATATAGGCATAGTGAAGAGGTCAGTTTGCGGATGCAAACTTGGCTCTTCATAGTTGTAAAGAAATTTAGTTATGTCTAAGTGATGAAAAGCTTAAAGTTATTTTGTGGAATGGAGGAACGACTGGAACAAAATCACTTTCAGCTTTGAAGAACGCACCACCACCAACTACCCTTAAAAGTTCAATCAGCCATCAAAATAAAAATAAAAAAAGAGAATTAGCCGACTCCCCGATAGGGTTCGCCCCTGCGAGAGATAGATGGAATAAACTGTTTATTTGTGAAGTGGAACGGAACGAATAAATAGTTTATGGAAGCTATCGGTAAAAGATGAGATATATTTTCTTTATCTTTTTTGTGGAGAGAAACGGAACAATAAAGATAAATAAAATCTAGCTCATCGCCCATCTTTGAGACCTTAGGCTCAAAGTGCAAAGGCGACACCCCAGACAGCTTACCGCTTCATAAAAACTCAAGGGGTCGCCGTTACCTTTTGAGAGTCCAAATTACCCCGTTAGGGTTTGCTAGTATCGCATACTATCGAAAAATTAAATAAGTTTATAGATTCTAAAAAATTAAAATTCTATTAAAAATATAAATATTATACTAGTTCTAATCAGAAACATTAAATGCAGAACCTAAAAAACTTTCATCTTTTTGAATAGTTTGTGTCTGCTCATTTTTAGGTACTTCTTTAAAATCTAATTGGTTTTGAATAGTTACAATAGATTTAGAAAATTCATGAAATTGACTTTTTGGAATCACTAATCGTACACATTCATTTTTTAGAATGGCATTAGGAGTTTCTATCCCAGTCGGTGACTCTAATATCATTACTACATTTTCTTCATGCTCATAGACTCTTGAAATTCCATCAACAAGATAATCAGATAAAAGATGTCCTCTATTTGGATATTCTACTTTTTTCATTTTAACTCACTTATATTTAAACGAAAATCTTCATCATAAATAATTTTCTTTGTATTTCTCATTTTATTCGCAACACCTAATGTTCTTTTTATTGCTCGTTGTAGTTCATCATTTCTTTCAACCTTTATAAGTTCAAGTGAGCTTTTTGGAGTTGATGTTTCAAAAACTACTTGACATAAAGGGTCACCTTTTTTAATAAATATATCTTTATTTATATTTGTCCACTCTATTGCCCAATTAATTGGACGTTGCCAACTAGCTATATCAAATCTTCCTTGAATTAATGACCAATTTTTTTCACCTATAAATCGACTTGGTTCAAGTTGATTTATATAAACAGATTCATTAGCAAAAAACACATAAGGTAGTGATAATTGCAATATTGGGTATCGCTCATCTCTCCATAACTTTCTTGGTTGAAAGCTAATTTCATTTTTTATAACTTCTTCAGATGCTTCTGTATCAGGGTATACTGGGAAAAAATTAATCTGATTATTTTCTTTTTGTGCTCTTATTCTAAAAGTATAAGGACTTAATATAGTGAATGTTCTTGAGTTAAAATCAAGTGTACCTGGGCAGTGACTAACACCAGCCCCCATCTTATTCTTTCGTTCTGTTATTAGTTTAGAAACAGAGATAGGTGGTTTATAAATAGCAACACCCTCTTCTCTATCAAAGCACCAACCTATTTTTATAGATGACATAAATAATTAGTTTCCATACCAAGTATTACCATAGTTACTGTAAGAAGAACCATCTGAACCATATACGGTATTTCCATACTTACTATACGAAGAACCATCAGATCCATATCCTTGATTGCCATAAGTACTAAAAGATGAACCTCCTGAACCATAAGTGTGGTTTCCGTATGTACTATAAGATATAATACCCCAAGAAAAACAAACAACTTTTTGTAAATCTTAATTCCAAATAACAAGAATATTTGATAAGATAAAAAGATAATTTAAGGGGCAAAATATGAGTAGAAAAATGAAGCAATATAGTACAGAATTTAAAACTAAAATTGTATTAGAAGTTTTACAAGGAGATAAAACTCTCAATGAGATAGCAAGTGCAAATAATATCATTCCAAAAAATATAATGAACTGGAAGAAGATATTTTTGGAGAATGCTCAAATGGCAATGGAGCCATCAAAAGCTATTAAAGAGTATAAAGATGAGAATGTTAAATTACAACAAGAGTTAGATGAGTATGCAAAAAAAGTTGGTAAAATGACCATAGAATTGGAGTGGACTACAAAAAAGCTAAAGAGCTTGG
>JGI997J19993_1000310_pt1 | contig 15774 bp, 16 predicted proteins | sample Etolagbewater25m_FD_19993 | JGI IMG/M metagenome (IMG submission 19993)
ACCCGTGAGACCGAGCCCAACGGCAATATCTTTACGCATGTCTTTGATGCCAACGGCCGGGTCATTGAGGTTTCGGATCAGGAGGGCGGATCGCAGACCTTGAAAATTCCGGGGACACAATACTTAATTCAAAATAATTAAGTATGATGTCCCCCGAATTGTGGAAAAATATATCCATATAAAAACAAAAAGATTCTCAGCTTTTTTTGAACTTTTGCTTTCTGAATACAAAATCGGAAGTGTTATAGAAATTGATAATGACGGTTTTTCCGGAGAGGCAATTGATCATCTGATGTCAAAATGGTGTGTAAATAAGAATATTGCTGGGACAAAAGATTTTAAGTTGCGACGGAGGGGCGAAGTTTTGTTTAGTTTTCACGACAGCCCTATGGAACTGTTTGCTAAATACTCAGAGTTAAATTTTGTTTTAAAAGCATATTCAAAAGGAATTATTAAATATAAAGTTGTAGTTAAAAAAGAGAAATTTTTTACGCGGATTTTCAAAAGTATATTTAGTGGTCGGAATAATAAAAATTCCGAAAAAGAAAAAAAGGTTCTAGGAACCTGAAAGGGGACAGGGAAAAAAGGTTCCAGGAACCTGAAAGGGGACAGGCAAGGCAGGATAAGGAAAATTTTTGTTTTTAAAAACCGGATCAACGAGCATGGATCCGGTTTTGCTCATTGAAAAGATGTGTTCAATAGCAACATGATATTTCTCCAAAGCTATTCGGCTTCGTTGGCTGTCTAATTGCTTCGCAATTCGACTTTGAAGTTTTGATTCAAAACTTTTCTAAATAGGGGTTGACAGGTTCATCGTAATATTGTATTATTTGGATAATTTGGTGAATTAAATTCGGGAGCAACGATATGGATTATGAAAAGGATAGTGAGGTTCTTAAGGCGCTGGGGCACCCGGTTCGGCTGAAGATTGTTGAAGGACTGATGAGTAATGAGTGCAACGTCAATAAGATCATGGATGTTCTGGGAATTCCACAATCCACTGTGTCGCAACATCTTGGAGTCCTGAAAAGTCAGGGGATTGTGGTGGCACGTAAAGATGGTGTTCGAACCTGTTATCGGGTTGTTGATGAGCGGGTCAAAGAGATTCTCAGGGTTTTGAAAGGGTGAAAAATTTTTAGGTTCATTTATCTAAATATTTAAATAAAACGATTAAAAGACCGAATTCAGGTTCGGCAAAACAAGCAATCTCAACAACGTAGAAGGAGGTTCATGATGGAAGTCATTTTGACAGATGAAAATTTTGAGGCTGAGGTATTAAAATCCGATCTTCCGTGTTTGGTCGATTTTTGGGCGCCGTGGTGCGGACCGTGCCGCATGCTGGGACCGATTGTGGAAGAATTCGCGCAGGAATATCAGGGAAAGGTTAAGGTCGGAAAGTTGAATGTCGATGAAGGATCGGCCACGGCTTCCAAATACGGAGTGATGAGTATTCCGACAGTCATGGTTTTTAAACAGGGGCAGGTGGTTGAGCAGTCTGTTGGAGCTGTTCCAAAAGATCGTCTGGTGGCGATGATTGAGAAATATCTTTAAGGGGACGCGGAAAATCCGTGTGCTCGGAGGCAGGGCATGATTACAGAAATTCGTCTTTGTCTGCGTCACAGCGGACGGATCAGCCGAAGAAAGCGGATTATATTTCATTCCGGGCTGAATGTGATTGCCGGCCCTAACGGCTCCGGGAAGAGTTCGTTGTTACGGGCCGTTTATGAGTGCCCATCCTGTTGTATTGGTCATCATGGCGAGACACAGTATGAGTTTTTTGACAGCGAGACGATGAATCCCCACAGAACAGATGATGGCTTTGGTGGTGCGCAGGGTTCATTGATTCGGATCCGTGCGATGTTTTCGTCGCATGGAGAGACCATGCGGGATGTGCTTCGGTTTTTGAAGGTTAAAAAGGGGCTAACCCTGCTTCTGGATGAGCCCGAGGCCGGGCATGATTTTCAATGGGTTCGTCGCATCCGGCACGGATTGCAGGAGCTGGCAGGGCAAGGTTGCCAGGTCATTGCCGCATCGCATCATCCACTATTTTGGAATGCGGCGCATGTGATTGAATTATGTCCCGGATATATTCAGCGGACGCGCCGTCAATTTCAGCGCGCATTGTCAAAACAACAGAGTAGTTAAACTATTCAAGGGAAGAATAAAATATCCGGCGGCATGGCCGTTGAACAGGGAGAGAGGGAATGAAAAAGCTGATTGATTGGGCGATTCGAAAACCCAAAACCGTCATGATTCTGACGTTGGTTGCCGTCATTGTAACGGCAGCGCAGTTTGTCCGTATTAAGGTTGATACGGATCCGGAAAACATGCTGCCGCAGGACGCACCGGTTCGGATGTTTCATCGGGAGATGAAAAAAGAATTCGGTATGTATGACTTGATCGTGCTCGGCGTTGTGGAGCCGGGTCATAAAAACGGGGTTTTTAATGCCCGGACGTTAGGAAATGTCTATCGGATTACCGAAGAAATCAAGAAAATTGATGGGGTGATTCCGCAGGAAATCATGGCGCCTTCAACCCGGGATAATATTCAGCAGGGTGATATCGGCACGGTACGGTTCAGTTGGCTGATGGAGCGTCCGCCGCAGACCGATGCCGAGGCCTTGAAGATTCGTCAGGAGGCGCTGGATCATCCGATGTTTCGCGGCACGGTCGTCTCGGAAGACGGCCTGGCCCTGGCTCTCTACATTCCGATTCAACGCAAGGATCTCAGTTATGAAGTCTCCCGGAAGATTCGAGCAGTCATCGATGAATATAAGGGAGAAGAGCAATATCACATGACCGGGCTTCCGATTGCCAACGATCAGTTCGGTGTAGAGATGTTTAAACAGATGGCGATTTCCGCGCCATTGGCCGGGTTGGTGATCTTTCTTTTGATGTGGTTTTTCTTCCGCTCTCTTCAGTTGATTGTGGCTCCGATGCTGCTGGCCATGGCTACGGTCATCACAACCATGGGGCTTTTGATCGGATTCGGATTTCCCGTTCATATTATGAGTTCCATGATTCCGATTTTTTTGATGCCGATCGCGGTGCTGGATTCTATTCATATTTTAAGTGAATTTTTTGACAAGTATCCGCGGTATCAGGATCGTCAAAAGACACTCCGGTTTGTTATGGATGAGCTGTTTAGTCCGATGCTGTTTACCTCGCTGACATCGGCGGCAGGGTTCTTTTCTTTATCTTTTTCTCCGATTCCACCGGTTCAGGTCTTCGGCATCTTTGTGGCGGCCGGGGTCTTGATTGCATGGACTCTGACGATGCTCTTTATTCCTGCCTATATCATGCTGATGAATCCGCAGCGGTTTAAGGACTTTGGTTATGCGCATCATGAGGAAGAGACAATGGGGCCGATGGACCGGTTTTTGGCAGCCATCAGGACGCTGGCGGTTCGTTATTATAAAGGGGTCGTGATTTTGACGCTGGTTCTCGTCGGGATTTCGGCTTACGGGATTTCCCGGATCCAGGTGAATGACAATCCGGTGCGCTGGTTTGAAAAGAATCATCCGATTCGTGTTGCGGACCGGATTTTAAACAGCCATTTCGCGGGAACGTATGAGGCGTATCTCGTGCTGGAGGCCGACGATAAGGACAGCGAGGTGTTTATTCATCCAAAGATGCTGCGTTACGTGGAGGCGATGCAGAACAGTTTGATGGAAAGCGGGCTTGTCGGAAAAACCATGTCATTGGCGGATATTACCAGGAAAATTTATTATGAGCTGCTGGGCGGTGATAAGGTCAATAATGTGATCCCATCGACCAAGGCCGCGGTGGCCCAGTGCCTGATTTCATTTGAGAATTCGCATAAACCGGATGACCTCTGGCATTTGACCACGCCGGATTATTCCAAGGCGAATATCTGGGTTCAGCTTAAGAGCGGTGACAATAAGGATATGGCGCAGGTCGTGAAATATATTGACGCCTATGTTGCCGATCATCCTGCTCCGTTCAAGGTGTCCTATCATTGGGCCGGATTGACCTATATTAATGTGGTCTGGCAGAATAATATGGTCGGCGGAATGCTGAAGAATTTTCTGGGCAGTTTTATTATTGTGCTGTTCATGATGCTGTTTTTGTTCCGGTCGCCGGTGCGGGCCTTGCTGTCGATGGTGCCGTTAACCGTGACGATTGTATTTATTTACAGTCTGCTGGGATTTTTCGGTAAAGATTATGATATGCCGGTTGCGGTGTTGTCGGCCTTGACGCTGGGGTTATCGGTGGATTTTGCGATTCATTTTATTCAGCGTTCGATTGAGGTGTATCAGGAACAGGGCAATTGGGCCGCAACGGCCGGGCAGATGTTTATGGGGCCGGGCCGCGCGATTGTCCGTAACGCGCTGGTTGTAGCGATCGGGTTTTTGCCGTTGCTGGCGGCGCCGCTTGTTCCGTATAAGACGGTGGGATTTTTTATGTTTGCCATTATGGCGGTGTCCAGTGTTGCGACGCTGGTCATTATTCCGGCGTTGATTTCCTTGTTCCCTTCGGTGGTTACCGAGGAGGCGCAGGGGCGGCTGACCTGCCGCTGCGGGCGGTGCATGATGATTGCGCTGTTTGTCGCCGCGGCCCTGGCCTATGTCCTAGGCGGTTATACGCTTTTAAGCTGGGGGCCGGTCACCCTGATTGCGATCGGTGTGATTGTGATTTTTGCGGCGATATGTTTTTTAGCATCACGCCGTCGGGAATGTTTAACACAAGGAGGGCAGCAATGAAACGAGAGATCAAAACAACCTGTGCCGTTTTGGCGTTCTGCATGGCGATGCTGCCGGCCGCGCCGGCTCGGGCGATGACCGTGGAAGAGATTGTTGAGAAGGCAAATCTGGTGTCCTATTATGCCGGAGACACCGGGACGGCCGATGTGTCGATGGTGATTACCGACAGTCAGGGGCGTGTCCGCAATCGGGAATTCCGGATTCTGCGTTATGATGTGAGCGAGGGCGGCGAACAGAAGTTTTATGTGTATTTTAAAAAGCCCGCGGATGTGGCGAAAATGGTTTTTATGGTCTGGAAGCATTTAGGCGCGGATGATGACCGCTGGCTGTATCTGCCGGCGCTGGATTTGGTGCGCCGGATCGCGGCCAGTGATAAGCGTTCGAGTTTTGTGGGGTCGCATTTCGTGTATGAAGATGTTTCAGGGCGGGGAACCGAGGCGGATACACATACGCTGGTCGACGAAACAGATGATAGATACGTTGTGCATAATGTTCCCAAGGATTCGCAGGGGGTGGAGTTTGCCTCGTATAACGTCTGGATCGACAAAGCCAATTTTATGCCGATGAAGATTGAATATTATAATGAAGCCGGTGAAGTTATTCGGACAGTTGAGACCCTTGAGGTTCAGGATATTCAGGGCTATCCGACGGCAATAAAATCTGTTGCCAAAGATTTGATGCGCGGCGGCGAGACGGTGAACACCTTCAGCAATATTCATTATGACGTTGGTTTGACCGAGGACATTTTTCAGGAACGTTATTTGAGGAGGGCGCCGGTCCAATGGATACGATAAGACAGGGATGGCGGTTGGGAGTTTTGGGTGTGTTGGCGGTTTTGAGCTTGAGCGCGACGGCCTGTGCGGGGATGTCCTGGCCGCAGTGGCATGGATTTCTCGAGACGGATGCCGCGCTGAAATTGAGTGATGATAACACCAAACGCGACGGTTTTAATCTTTTGGAGCAGAGGCTTCAATTGAAGACAAGTTATTTTGTGGAGGGAGAGAATTATTTTGCCGATCACGGCACGATTCTGAATTTCAAAGGTGACGCGACGCTGGATGAATATTTCGGCGGCAAGTCTTCGTTTGATCTGCGGGAGCTGAATCTCTCTTTTTCTCCGTCGATGTCGGCAGATGTCAAGGCCGGACGGCAGGTTTTGACCTGGGGCACGGGAGACTATCTCTTCATTAACGATATGTTTCCCAAAGATTATGTGTCGTTTTTTGCCGGACGCGATGATGAGTATCTGAAAAAGCCGTCGGACGCGATTAAGGTTTCGGTTTATCCGCAGCAGATTAATCTTGATCTGATTGTGATGCGTTTTGAACCCAACACCCATGCGGCCGGAGACCGGTTGTCGTTTTTTGACAGTTTTCAGGGCGGGATTGCCGGAATCGAGTCGGACCGGGATTTGCTGGAGCCGCCGCTGCAGTTGTCGAATAATGAATACGCGCTGCGCGCCTACCGGAATTTCGGAAGCAATGAGGCGGCGCTGTATTATTTTCGGGGATTCGACAAGAGCCCGCGCAGTTATAAAGATGAACTCAACCGTCAATTGTATTATGAGCGGGTAGATGTCTACGGCGCCAGTCTGCGCGGTCCGTTTGCCGGCGGGATCGGCAATGCCGAGATGGGCTACACCGTTTCGCGGGAGGATTCTTCCGGCAGCAATCGTTTGATCGCCAACTCCATGCTCAAAGGGATGCTCGGCTACAGCCGGGATCTGGGCAATGACTGGAGTATCGGATGTCAGTATTATTACGAACAGATTCTGGATTACGGAAATTACCGGGACAATCTTCTGCCGCAGGATTATTTTTGGGATGAATACCGTCATGTGGTGACTCAGCGCGTGACAAAGCTTTTCAAACAGCAGACCGTTACGGCCTCCCTGTTTAATTTTTATTCTCCGTCGGATCGGGACGGATATCTCCGGGCAAGCCTCGGCTATAATCTGACGGATCAGTGGAATGTGACCGTGGGGGCGAATCTGCCGTGGGGCGAGGATGAGATCACTGAGTTCGGGCAGATGAAAAAGAATAAAAATGTGTATGTTCGGGTTCGGTATTCATTTTAACAAGATTGAATTATTATAATTAACAAATGAAAGGAGCAGTAAAATGACTGGAAGCATTATGACAGCAGTTTTGGCAGGGGCCATCGGCATGGGGGTGTTGATTGCGGCTGTGATGAGGAAGTATATGATTCGGGCGTATGTGATGAACGCGCCTTATGAAGTGGTGTGCAATAATATCGAAAAAGCGATCAAGGCTGTTCCGGGCTGGGGGCATCCCTTGCCGGATTGGGATTTTCATGGGGCCGTATCGAAAACCCATTACTTTGATAATTTGAAGAAGAAAAGGATATTTTTTATTTGTAAAGCGGAATACGCTAATGCGATTGTCGATGAGTATCATCACATGGGAGCGATGATGCCTTGTGCCTGGGCTGTTTATGAAACCAATGACGCAAAGGTCTATATTTCAAAAATGAATATCGGATTAATGAGCAAAATGTTTGTCGGGAATATTATTGGAACGACGATGGGGAAAGTGGCCCGGGAAGAACATCAGATGATGGGGGAACTTAATCGGCTGATTGCTGAGGATATGAAAAAAGCCGCGTAGCGCATCAGGAGAATTTTAAAAAATGAAAAATTTCATCTTGGGTATAGGGTTTGCTGTTGTTGTATTATTTCTTTTTGGGATAGGAGCGGGTTCCACGCTAGGAAAATATTTTTTTGTGGAGAATCTCAGTCGATTAAGTTTCGATGAAACCAGGACGGTGATTCGGGAAAATATCGCAAAGACTGACGGGTGGGTGATCCGGGGAGAGAAAGATTTTAACGCGGCGTATCAGCGGGCCGGCCAGGGTGATTTGGCTGTTCGTTTATATGAATACAAAATCGGTAATCCGGCATATTCGTTTCGAGTGAATTCTGCCTTTCCGGCTGTTTCCGTATTTATGCCGGCGGCCATCGCTGTTGTTGAATATGACGATGGCCGGGTTGTTGTCTACAGGAAAAATACACGTCTGATGGGGATGTTTTTTTCAGGGGTGGTGAAGGATATCATGACGCAAAAGGTTCCGCACGACTTGGATGTCATTCTGCAGGGCGTCATCTGATGATGCGGTGGATCAATCATAAAGGAAGGGTCGTATGAACGATAAGGAGATCCTGGTGATCGGCGGCGGACCGGCCGGCATAACGATCGCCAAGCTGTTGGGTAAGCGTAAATCGGTCGGGATTATCCGCCCGGAAGACTATTCCATGATTTATTGCGCGATGCCCTACGCGATTGAAGGGCTGATGCCGGCGGAGAAAGTCTTTAAGAAAGATGTCCTGGTCACGGATGCCGGAGCCGAATTGATCCGCGGCACAGTGACACAGGTTGCGTTTGATCAGAAAACGGTGACGCTCCATGATGGCCGTGTCTATCGTTATGACAAGCTGATTATTGCGACCGGTGCGGAGCCTGTGCGACCACCGATTCAGGGAGTGGATTTGAACAATGTCCACGTGTTTAAAACGCAGAAGGATTTGGAGCGGGTGCAGCAGGCGGTCAAGTCGGATCAGATTAAAAAGGCGGTTGTGGTCGGCGCCGGGGCGATCGGGATTGAGCTGGTCCAGGCCCTGAATCACGTTCATGTGCAGACCCATCTTGTCGATATGGCGCCCAGCGTCTTGCCGAACCTTGTGGATGCGGATTTTTCTCAAGAAGTCCTGCGGGAACTGTCTGATCTCGGTATTCATGTGCACCTAAACAGCAGTGTGCGTTGTGTGGAAGGAACGGATACGGCTGAGCGTGTTGTGCTGGCGGACGGGGCGTCGCTCTCGCTGGATGGATCAGGGATCGTTGTCTTTGCCGTCGGGATGCATGTGAATACCGCGCTCTTTGAAGGGACGGGTCTGGAAATCGGCCGGCAGGGCATTGTTATTAATAACAAAATGGAAACCAGTATTCGTGACGTTTATGCCGTGGGTGATTGTGCGCAATATATTAGCGGAATCACCGGGGAGCCTGTTCCGGGAAAATTGGCGACCAACGCGGTGCCGATGGCGCGCATGCTTGCGAAAAATTTATTGGGAGATCATCGCACCTATCGAGGTTTTTATAACGGTGCGGCCACCAAGGTCGGCAAGTATTTTATTGGCGGGACAGGTCTGACCGTGAATGCGGCGCAAGGCCGATTTGATGTTGTCATCGGAGAGGCAGAGCTGACGACTGCGTTTCCCATTATGCCCAATGCACGTCCGGCAAAGATGAAACTGGTGGCTGATAAAAACACCTTAAATATTATTGGGGGTCAGGTTCTCGCCGAGGTTCCGGTGACGGATAAGGCCGATATGATAACGCTGGCCATTCAGGCCGGCCTAACGGTCCGGGATTTAACGGGTTTCAGTTATTCCGCCCAGCCGTATCAGTCATTTTTCCCGGCAAATAACCTTATTGTCGCCTGTGCGGAAAACATCCTGGGAAAATTGGACAAGGGCTAAGAGGGCGCGGCGATATCGGTTGTCCAAAATAATTTGTGTCAAGGAGGCAAGATGTTGTGCGCCATCGCGACCGATGACGGGACACAGCTGATGGATCGGCATTTTGGAGATGCCGCCCAGTATGATATTCATCAGTTGACGGGAACCGGGGTGTTGTTGGTTAAAACGATTGTGAATCCCTTTCGGGATGACGGCCCGGATGAGCATGGATCCGCGGTGGATCATGCAGATCATCTCAAGGCCGGCAATATGAAAGAGCTTTTTCTGGCGGACGATGTCCGCGTGCTGGTCTCCCGGCGGTTCGGCCCCAATATTCAGCGCATGGTGAAAAATTTTGTTCCTGTTGTGGCGCGGTGCCGCACGGTCGCGCAGGTCCGGGACCTCTTGAATGTTCATCGGCAACAGATCGCTCGGGCATGGGACGCAGGGTCTGGACGGGAGCCGGTGATTATATCATGACCGAATCGGTATTTGACACGCAGGCCGGCCGTTATGACGCGTGGTTTGACCGTCATCCCTGGATCTATTATTCGGAATTAAACGCGTTGCGGCAGGCCTTGCCGGATCAGGGGTTGAGGCTGGAGGTCGGAGTGGGCAGCGGACGATTCGCGGGGCCGCTGAAGATTCAGGTCGGCGTGGATGTCTCGCTGTCGATGCTGGTCCGGGCGCGTGAGCGCGGGGTGCGTGTGGGGCTGGGCCGGGCGGAACGTCTGCCGTTGCGCGGGGCATCGTTTGACGCTGTCCTGATGGTCACGACGATTTGTTTTTTGGATGATGTGCCGGCCGCACTGGCGGAAGTCCGGCGGGTCTTGAGACCCGGCGGGACACTGGTCATCGGATTTGTTGACAAAAAAAGTTTTCTGGGACGGCAGTATCAGGCGAAGCAGCCGTCCCATGCCTTTTATCAGAACGCGACCTTTTATTCCGTGCGTCAGGTTTTGGATTTTCTTAATCAATCAGGATTCGGATCCTGTTATGTTCGGCAGACCGTGTTTGAACGTAATGCGCCCCGCGAGGCGGCGGACCCGGTGAGACCGGGATATGGGCAGGGGGCCTTTGTGGTGATTCAAACGCAGAAAGAGGAGAAGAAGGATGAATGTGGCTGTGATCGGGGCATCGGATAAACCGCATCGGTATTCGTATCAGGCGGTGAAGTTGCTGAAAGAAAAGGGGCATAACGTGTTTCCGGTGCACCAGCGAGTGCGGGAAGTGGACGGAATCCCCGTTTATCCGTCGATTAAGGATATTCAGGAGACAATTGATACTGTAACCATGTATGTCGGAGCGGCAATCTCGAATGTGATCGCCCGGGATCTGCTGGATAAGGCGCCGGCCCGGATTATTTTTAATCCCGGAGCGGAGAATGCTGACCTGGCTGATCAGGCCGGCTTGCAGGGAATCGCGACGATCAATGCCTGCACGTTGGTCATGCTGCGCACCGGACAGTTTTAAGCGGGCAGACAACAAGATATAAAGGAAGAAAACGGCATGAAACGAACGATTATTTGTGTTATCATTGGCGCAGTATTGGGCGCGGTCAGCGGATATTTCGGTCAATGCGCCAGCGGCACCTGCCCGCTGACCAGCACACCGTTGCGCGGGATGCTTTACGGTGCCTTTCTGGGGTTTTTAATCGGCCGGGTTTAAGGCGTTCCGGTCGAAAACGGACAGTCGTGAAGAGGGGTGAATAATAGAGTCACAGGCGAAAGGATCAAACATGAAGGTTGTTATTATCGGCGGCGTGGCCGCAGGGCCCAAGGCCGGATCACGGATTCACCGGATTTGTCCGGAGGCCGACATTACGTTAATTGAAAAAGGTGAGTTCTTGTCGTATGCCGGATGCGGGCTTCCTTACTATGTTTCCGGAGATGTGGAAGATCAGAAAGAATTGATGTGCACGCCTATTGGTGTAGTGCGGGATTCGGTCTTTTTCCGCAAGGTGAAGAATGTTCATGTGCTCAACAGGACCGAGGCACTCAAGATCGACCGCGCGCAAAAGACCGTCGAGATTGTGGACCTCAGAACGCAGGAACACAAGACGCTGTCGTATGATAAATTGATTTTAGCCACCGGGGCCAAACCGGTGGTGCCGCCGGTTCCGGGCGTTGATTTGGCGAATGTCTTCACGCTTCAGAATATTGAAGATTCGGAAAAAATCCGCGCGGCGTTATCGGAAGACAAGGCCCGGGATGTGGTGATTGTCGGCGGAGGACTGATCGGTGTAGAAATGACCGAGGCCCTGGTGCGGAAAGGCTGCCGGGTGACGATTCTTGAGAGACTTCCGCAGATTTTGCCCATGCTTGATTGGGAGATGGCGTATCATGTCACGCAATATTTGGAATCCAGGGGAGTTCGGGTTAAGGCCGGAACCGCATTAACAGCGATTCAGGGGGACGGTGCGGTCAAGACGGTGGTTACAGACCGGGGAGAGCTTCCGGCGGATTTTGTCATTATGTCGGTCGGGGTGCGTCCGAATGTGGCCCTGGCTAAAGAGGCGGGGCTTGAGATCGGATCATTGGGCGGGATTGCGGTCAGCGACGCGATGCAGACCAGCGATCCGGATATTTTCGCGGCGGGGGACTGTGTGGAGTCCTTGAATCTCATTAGCGAGCAGGCCTGTTTTGTGCCGTTGGGGTCCACCGCCAACAAACAGGGACGTGTGGCGGCGAATAATCTTTGCGGCCGCAAGGATGTCTTTTCCGGCGTCCTGGGATCGACCGTCTGCAAATTGTTTGAGATGAATATCGGCCGCACCGGACTGGGAGAGGCCCAGGCCCGGCAGGCGGGATATGATGTGGAAGTGGTTTTGAGTCCGGCACCGGATAAAGCGCATTTTTATCCGGATGCCAAACCGGTCATGATGAAAATGATTGTGGATCGCAAGACGCGCCGTCTGTTAGGGTTGCAGGCTGTTGGAGCCGGAGTTGTCGATAAACGAATTGATGTTGCCGCAACTGCTTTGACGGCTCGAATGACGGTGGATGATATCGCGAATCTGGATTTGTGTTATGCGCCGCCGTATTCTCCCGCGATGGATAATATTATTACAGCGGCGGACGTCGCCCGTAATAAGCTGGACGGGATGTTTGAATCCCTGACGCCGATGCAGGTGAAAGAAAAAATGGACAATCAGGAAGAGTTTGTGTTTCTTGATGTGCGTTCTCCGGGAGAATACGAACAGGTTCATTTCAGCGATTCTCTCTTGATCCCGTTGGGACAGCTGCGTGCGAGGATTGATGAGGTGCCGCGCGATAAAGAGATCATTGCCTTCTGTAAAATTTCTTTGCGCGGGTATGAAGCGGCCCTGATTCTTAAGGCGGCGGGGTTTTCGAATGTTAAGGTAATGGACGGCGGTATTCTGATGTGGCCGTATCCGGTTGTTTAAAAGCAAGGTTGAAAGAGAGAACACAGCGCTCTGCGGGTTTCCCGCAGGGCGTTTTTTTTCGGCAAAAACACGGATTGTTAGCGTGGACGGTATTAATCGGTCAGGAGGACCCGGTCAATCAGGTAGTCTTTCGGTGGCAGGCCGCAGCACTGGGCGATAATCTGTCGGGCATTATTTTGCAGGGTGCACGTGTCATTCAGGAAAAAAGATTTTTTTGTCTGGAATGTGTCCTGTTTTGTCGTGACCGAGATCGTTAAGAAATACTTTCCGGGGATCCAGTAGCAAAGCCCCTGGAGAATACGCTCCATTTCACGGATGAGGGGTAATTGATAAAATGCGTCAAAGACTTCCCCGGCAGCTGCGGCATGTTGATGATGGTATTCCTGCCAGGCCGAGACGATATTCTGGGTCACGGATTTCATTTCTGCGTAGCGGTCATTATCGACAAACATAATAGTGTAGGGATAGGGGCTGTCGGGTGAGAGCACAAATTTGGACGGGCCTTGTCCGGAGCAGGAGGTCTCCCCGGATGAATCCTGAGTCTGCAAGGAGAACCAGTCAAAGTGTTTTTGGTCTGCCTGGCCGGGCAGGATGAGGGAGATGCTGATATGATCAACGAGGAAGACTTTCTTCGGGCTTAGAAGCCGGCCGGAGAAGGTCAGCGTCGGCCCATAGGCATGAAATCCGATCAGCAGGGATTCATGAATTTGGTGATTAAGAGATGGTTTGGAGAAGAAAGCGTTCATGGCGATAGTATAGCATGACTCGAAAAAACGCAGAGAAAAAAAGCCTTTTTATTTGGGATCCTGCTGTTTCATAATATAATACTCAAGATTATGAAAAACAGTATGAAAGGATCGCTTTTGATGATGTTACAGACACCCTTGAGATTTATTGTTGCCGTTTCAGTCTTTTGTTTGATCCCCTCTTTGAGCTATAGCCAAACCCTGTCGGTCGATACGAATGATTCCCTGATTCAAAAAATCGATTCCCTGATCGCGAAATATGAAAGCCTGGCCACGGAGAACCGGGCCATGAAAGAACAACTGCAGTCGGCCCGTGAAAAAGTCGAATCTTATGAGACGGAGATTCAGCGTCTGAAATCCGATGCCGCCGAGACTCAAAAGGCGTTGGACGGGACATCTTCGGCTGCGGAAGATTTTGTTCAGGAAATTGATAGCCAGAAGAAACAGATTCGGGAGCTTGAAAACGAGCGGGCTGATTTGCAGAAAGAAAATGCCCGGAGGCAGGAAGAACAGGAGGCGCTTGAGGCGCAATTAGCAGCCCTTAAAGAACAAATAGATTTGGTGCAGTCCCGCAAGGAACAGGATGATGCTGTCCAGCGTCAGTTGACGGATCAGATCGCGGTTTTGAAAGAGGATCTGGTCAAGGCGCGCGCAGCCGTGTCTGAGCAGGCCGAGGCTGTGACGATTCCGCTTCAGCAGCAGATTGAGCGGTTAAAGCAAGAACGGGAATCGGATCGGCAACAGCGTCGGGACAGTCAGTTGAAGGTGGACGAATTGACCGGGGAGGTGGCGGCGTTACAGCGGGAATTATCCTTGTTGAAAGATACGCAGGCCGGACAGGAACAGGCGGCCGGGGTTTTGGCTGAAAAGCTCAAGGAGCAGGAAAAGTCCTGCCTTCAACAAGTTTCTGATGAACGTCAGCGTCTTCAGCAGAGAATCTTCAATCTACTGTCGGAGATTGATATCTTAAAGCAGTCGATGGATTCCCGTGTGGCCAAGGCCCGGGAGGAATTACAAACGGCCCAGGGTCCTCTGGAACAGCGGATCCGTGATTTGGAAGAATCCCTGCAGCAGAAAGATCGTGATGCGACACAGGAACAGAACATTCTTCGGGCTGAGTATCAGCAGAAACTTGATGCGATGCAAAAGGATTTGGACAAGACGCGTGAAGCCATGAAGGCCGGGAGCCGGCAGGATGAACAGCAACAGACGCTTGTTAAATCATTAGAGTCCGATTTAAAACGTGCCACGCAAGAGCGGGATCGGTTAAAAGAAGATTTGGCCAAGTCACTGGAAGAGCGCCGGACATTGGAACAAGAGATTCCGGAGAAGATTCAACAGACCCAGGAGCCGCTTAAAGCAAAACTTGAGCAGGTGGAGTCGGACAACCTGGCCCTGGAAAAAAAGCTTGAGGAAGTGAATCGTGATTATGCCCAGGTCTTGCGGGACAAGAACGATTTGGCCCGCTCTCTTAAGCAGTTGACAGATCAGAATGCGCGATCGGCTCAAGAGCGGGATCGGTTGCGTCAAGAGTGGCAGACCGAGAAAGAGGCGCTTCAGGCGCGTCTTCTGGAGAACCGTCAGGATCTGTCGCTGGAAAAAGAATCCTTGAAGGCGCAACAGACCCGGCAGGAACAAAAGCTGAAGGCTGATTTTGACGCGCGCCGGGAGGAATATCAAAAACAAATTGCCCGTCTGGAAAACGATCTTCGCGAACAACAGGCCGCGGCTCAGGCGCAGATTCTTGAGGCACAGCGTGCACAATTGCAGGAAACCATTCAGGATCAGCAGCAACAGATTCAAAATCAAAAAAATGAACTTCAGGAGTCTGTGCAGCTGCGTGCTGACCTGGAAGAGACGATTCGGCAGATGGAACAAGCCGGGCACTCCGATACGGTCATTATCGAAAATTTACGACACGATTTAGTCCAGGCGCAGGCCAGGGCGACCGAGCAGGTTGAAAAAATTCGCCGGGAATGGCAAGGAAAGCTGGAGGCGTTCAAACAGCAAGCGGCACAGCAGGAGGCTCAGCGCGAGGCACAATGGCCTCAGAAGGTGGCCGAGATCAAACAGCCTCTCCAGGATGAAGTGGCATCCCTGCAAGAGGCCAATGAAGCATTGCAGGCGGATCTGGAAACCGGGCAGATTCAAATCAAACAGATTCAACAAGAAAAAGAAACGTTACAGAAGGTGATTACAGATAAACAGCAGGAAATTTCCGAACTTGTCCGGACAAGTCAGACTCTGACGCAGGAGTTGGCACAGGCGCGAGAGTCCGGCGAGACCGCGGCGGTGCAGGCGAAAGAGATTCAGGAGTCGCTTAAGAAGTCGCTGCAGGAGAAAGAGCAGGCGCTGGTGCAGGTGACGAATGAGAAACAGGCCTTGCTTAAGGAACAACAGCAGAATACCCGGCAGATTCAG
>JGI997J19993_1000313_pt1 | contig 15722 bp, 18 predicted proteins | sample Etolagbewater25m_FD_19993 | JGI IMG/M metagenome (IMG submission 19993)
AATGGGCCATTAACCTCGTTTTTCCCGAGGTTGTAGAACCAAGCTCCGTTGAGCTTGATTTTGGAAACGGTCTTTGTCATGATAATAGATGTTTTGAGTGTTAACGGGTAATTGTTGGGTAATACTATACCCAGTATTGGTTACCGGGTATAGTTGTACTATTAGCAGCCTTCATTCAGAAGTACAATTCGAATATAAGGATCCTTTGGCTCTAATCTGCCGTAATTCATGTACTTCTCAATTATTTCATCTACTTCACGTGGACTTTCAGCGAAGAAAGTATACATGTGTGCACCAAACATGTTGTCTGTGGATTCACCAGTAGTATATACTGCTTTATCATACACCTTGATAACAATGTTGTAGGCATAGTCGTCGTCATTTCCAAGTATCACAGATAGAGCCTGAAGTTCTGTTCTTGCAACTTGGATAAGAGCAGATGCTACCCCTGTGTTATTTCTTGATAATGCTTCCTTTATTGCTTTAATGCTTTTCATGTTAATCTCCATTGTTTGTTGAAATGTTACTGCTGAGAATTAGCTTATGTGTAAACGGAATACTATACCCAATGGATTACCGACTATTGTGTAATACTGATCACTGGGTATAGTATATAGTATACTACACTACATCTTCATCTTCATCATCATCATCACTAGTTAGACACAGAGTGTAGTAGTCTGTATCATCACCAACACAACCAGATAGTTCATCTGGTGTGAGAACCTTACCAAGCAAAGTACACATCTTCTTTAATTGTTTAAGGTGGAAGAAATGTTACTACCAAAAGAGTGGCGGGGGTATTTCGGTAGCCTAAAATTCGATGGGGTGTTAACGGGGTACACTCACCCACTTATAATTATCAAAAAAAATTATTCACCCACTCACAATTATCAAAAAATTTTTCACCCCTCTAACAACTACCAAAAAATTTTTTAAAAAAATTTCAAAAAAAATTTTGTTTTCTCTTTTCTTTTATTAAATTACTATATGTAATTTATTAAAATTTAATATTGAAATATGAACACATCAACAATAAGTAAGACATTAAGATTGTCTTCAGATGATTATTACCGCATACACATGGAAATCATAAATCCAATATTACCAGTTAAATTATCACATAAAGAAATAGAAATACTTTCAATATTTATGTCTTTTACAGGTACTCTTGCTGAGAATAGATTTAGTACTACAGGTAAAAAATTAGTAAGAGAAAAATTAAAACTTTCACATCAAAGTCTTTCTAATTATATTATATCACTCTCGAAAAAAGGATTTCTTATTAATAATAATAATGAACTTTCACTTTTACCAATATTATTTCCTAATAACAAAGAACAAATATATCTTATAAAATTGATAAACAATGCTTGATGAATTTTATGAACTCAATAAACATCTTTATCCAAATTTAACAAAAGAACATTTTATTGCTATAGCTAAAGGACCATTTTCCCTAGTAAAACATACAATGAAAAGTGGTACATTAGAAGAAATAAGAATAAAAAGATTAGGTGTTTTCAGAGTATTTCCAGGTACAACAAAAAGAATTAGAAAAAATACAGAGGATTACTTTAAAAGAAAATTAATACCTGAAAAAGAATACAATAGACTTATAAACATGATAGATAATTATGAAAATGAACTACAAAGAAAAAGCTGAACAAGCTTATACATATCTTGAAAATTACTGGAAATTTAATAAACTAGATTTCAGTGAACCAATTCCAAATATATTAGAATCAAGACAAAAAGTAGCTAAAATGCAGACATTTTTAGCTACCTTGAATTCAAGAGTCGGTAAAATAGATGGTTTATGGGGAGAAAATACAGATTCTGCATATGATATATTTATAGAAAAACAAAAAAAAGGTAAAGTTTTAAGTTTTAGAACAGATACAGTAAATAATGTACCTCATCTTAAAACACCATATCCAAGATATAAGGATATTGAACTATTTTATGGTAAATTAGCTGATATACCAAAAAATATTGTTACTATTAAAATACCTTATAAACATTATTTAGCTTGGAATACACATAAAAGTGTAACAAAAGTATCTTGTCATAAAAAGATTTCTGATGTATACCTTAATATATTAGAAGAAACATTGAAGATTTATGGTCAAAATAATATACACAAACTTGGTTTAGATTTATTTGGTGGTTGTTATGTTGCTCCACCAAGAAAAATGAGAGGTGGTAATAATATATCTACACACTCTTATGGGATAGCATTTGATTATAATCCTGAAAACAATCAATTAAAATGGGGTAGAGAAAAAGCAGTTTTTGCAAAACCTGATTATGCTGATTGGATGGATATATGGTCTAATAATGGGGCCATCAATTTAGGTGAAACAAAAAATTATGATTGGCAACATTTTCAATTTAATACTTTTTAATAATACAAAAATACGACAATGGCACTTAGAAGTTATACACAAGATTTACATAAAGAACTAATAAAATATTTAAAGGCTAATAGAAAAGAAAAAGGTGAATCATTTCCTATCATATATATTTCACCAGAATTTTTTAATGGTTTATATGCAGAAAATCCTCTTGAATTAGATACATCATTAGGTAAATATTGTATGACATTTGATAAATATTCAATTGTAATAAAAAAGAAACTAAGTAATTCTAATAATCAAATTCAAATTATATGATTTGTAGAATAAAAAATATTGTTAATCAGGAAGAAATAGAAACAGCTGAAAAATGTGGTTATAATATTCCAGAAGAAATAACAAGTTGGGATAATTTTTGGTTTAATGAAGATGAAATAAAAAGAGCTTATATTACATATAATGATAATATCAATATTGTTTTTGACGATGAATATTATACAGTAGAAAAAACAGATAGAATGATCCATTTTCTTTATAAAAAATTCAAATGAATATATTTCAAATAGAAAATAATATTGTGGTTCCTACTCCACAAGCACTTCTTATTAAACCCTTTAAAATCATTTGGGATAGAGATAAAAGTAAGAAAAAAGAACAGGCTATCAAAGAATTTTCATATATTGAATTTATGTCTTCATATCAAAAAAATAATCCTTTTATTAACTATGAACCTTTTATGAGACATAGAAAAATATGTGAACATGTATTTGGTGATCCCAAATATATTCCTGATGCACAAGTTAAAAACGCACAGGAAGTTTATGAAGAAATTCAAAACGAAGGTTCTGTTTCATTGAGATTTTATAAATCTTTGGTTACAGCAGTAGAAAAATTAATAAAATTTGCAGAAGATGTAGATTTAACAGCAAGAGATAATAGAGGTAGTGCTGTATATACACCTGCTCATATTACTCAAATTACATCAAAAGCATATGATACCTTAAAACAATTGTCATTAATGGAAACAAAAGTCCAACAAGACTTATATGAATCATCCAAAACAAGAGGTAATAGAGAAATTAATCACTTTGAAATTAGACCAGATGAGGTAGAATCATTATGAAATTAACTGAAGAACAAAAAAAAGAAATATTATTTTTACATAAAAAAGGTAAATCAAGTAGAGAAATAGCACAGATTATATTAGGTAGAAAATCAAGAAAAACTACAGTAACAGATTACTTAAAAGACAAAAAAAATAATTTGATTTCAATACCAAAAGCTAAAATTCTTATACTTGATATTGAAACTTCTCCCTGTCTTGCTTATTATTGGAAACGTTGGAAAGAAAATATTTCAGAAGCACAAGCAGTATCTGAATCATTTATACTTACATATTCTGCTAAATGGCTTGGGGACAGTGAAATATTATTTGATTATTTAAGTGTTGATGAAACAGATAGAGAAGATGATTCCAGGCTTCTTGGTAATCTCCACAAGATTCTTTCATCAGCTGATATTGTTGTAGCACATAATGCACTGAATTTTGATATACCAGTAATACAAACACGATTGTTATCCAATGGATTTACAGAACCATTACCTTATAAAATAATAGACACATTAAAAATAGCTAAACGTTATTTTAGATTTCCATCAAACAGTTTACTTTCACTTGCTAAATATCTCAACCTTACTAATAAAACATCACCAGTTGGTGGATTTCAATTGTGGAGAGATTATCTTTCAGGTATACCAGAAGCCGTACAAAATATGGTAGAATATAACATGAACGATGTAGTAGTACTTGAAGAACTTTATCTTAAAATAAGAGCATGGGATAAATTGCATCCTAATGTAGCATTATATACAAAAGGAGAAGTAATGGTGTGCCCCACATGTGGTGCTGATCATACACACATTAGTACAACAGGTAAGTTTGCTTATACAACTGTATCTGCTTTTCCTGTATATACTTGTGATGCTTGTGGAAAGAATTTTAGGGGTAGAAAAAGTAATAATAATAAAACAAATCTTGGATTAAACATACAATTATAAAACAGCCTGTGCATGTCAGCAGTAGACTCTATTAGAAATTCAGATGGTATTTGGATCAATACAAATTGCTTCAGGGAAGAAGGTTTATCTTTTCAGAAAAATAAATACTATACCCCTGAAGCATGGGGATCACCAGCCTGGGTAGAATATTGGAATGAACAACTCAGAAGATGCAAAGAAGGTTATTCTGTAGGTGGTGCTTATATCACAGGTCATCATTACTTCTATCTTAATTTCACTAATATCATGTTGACTAAAGATAAAGGTGAAGAAAAGGTTGTAAAAGATATTAAAAAAACTAGTGGTTCTAAAGTATCAGTATGTCCTGATTTTTGGGATGGTGATTATAATTACTTTCATGCTCTTGATATTGCAAGAAATGGATGTACCAGAGAATATTTTGATAATCTTAATTTAGGATTAACTGTTCAAGATAGATTCCTTACTGGTGGATATCATATGATTGTCGGTAAAGCACGTAGAAAAGGATTTTCATATAAATCAGCTGCTATATGTACTAATATATATAATACAGAACCTGATTCACTTGTTATTATTGGTGCATTTGATAAGAAATTCTTATATCCACGTGGTACAATGGGTATGACAAGTAGATTTATGGATTTCTTGAATGCTAATACTGGATGGAGAAAAGCTAGAGAATTTGTTGATAAACAGGAACATAGAAAAGCATCATATAAAAGTTTTAAATCTGGTGTACCTGTTGAAAACGGTTATATGTCAGAAATCATAGCTTTAACTTTTGGTGATAACCCAGATGCAGCTCGTGGTAAAGATGCAAAACTTATTTTATTTGAAGAAGCAGGTAAATTTAATAACCTGAAAGATTCATATATGGCTACAAAAGAATCATTGGAAGATGGTGCTTTTATTACTGGTCAAATGATTATACAGGGTACTTCGGGTGATATGGAAGGTGGTACTATTGATTTTGCAGATATGTATTATAATCCTGAAGCTTATGATTTATTTCCTTTTAATAATATATGGGATGAAAATGCAGAGCATTCATTGTGTGGTTATTTTCATCCTGAAACATTGAATCTTGTTGGTTTTTATGACAAGGAAGGTAACTCTGATGTTGAAAATGCAAAAAATTATGAATTAAATAAAAGAGAAGTTTTAAGAAAAGCTGCAAATTCTTCATATGTATTACAGAAAAGAATGCAGGAAAAACCATTATGTCCAAGTGAAGCTTTTTTAACAGTATCTACAAATGATTTTCCTATAGTAGAATTACAACATCAATTAGATTTAGTAAGAAGAGAGAATTTACATGTAAAGAAAAGTATGCCTGTTACTTTATATAGAGAAGAAGAAACAAATAAAGTTAAGGTTAAGTTAGATTTAAATGGTACATTAAAGCCTATTAATTCTTATAAAATTAAAGATGAAGATATAAGAGGTTCTGTAGTTATTTATGAGTATCCTGTTCCAGATGCACCAAAAGGTTTATATAAAATAGGATATGATCCTTATAGACAAAATCAGGCATTAAGTAGTACTTCTTTAGGTGCTACATATGTATATAAAGGTGTATTACAAGGATCAGCTACATATGATTGTATAGTAGCATCTTATATAGGTAGACCAAATACATCTGATGATTATAATAGAAATCTTGAGATGTTAGCAGAATTATATAATGCTGAAATAGGATATGAAAATGAAGTAACAGAAGTAAGATCTTATTTTACTAAAAGAAAAAAATTACATTTACTTGCTGTACAACCAGATGCTATTATCTCAGCTACTATTAAAAATTCAAAAGTTGCTCGTGTATATGGTATACATATGAATGAAAAACTTAAAGATGCTGGAGAAAAATATCTTAAACAATGGTTATTAACAGAAAAAAATATTGACGAAAACGATAAACTTATTCTCAATCTAAATACTATTTATGATATAGGATTACTTGAAGAACTAATTCAATATAATAGAAAAGGAAACTTTGACAGAATTAGTGCAATGATTGTATTAATGATGTTTATTGAAAATGATGGAGAAAATAAAATTCATAATAAAAAACAAGAAGACGATGAAAAGTTTTGGGATAGCTTTGCACGATCTTTATTCAGATAATTAACTTTAACATATATTAAATAAAATGGATTATAACAACGAAGCATCAATGTCTCAAACAAATGGTTATTTGAGTAGTACCAAAAGAGACAGATTAACTCAAAAAGAAAAAGATTCTAACGATAAAGCATGGTATAAACATAAGATACAGACTTTTGATACAGCCGCATATCATTCATATGGATTTGGTGGGATATCAGAAACAGTTAGAATGAAAGTTAACTATGATCTTTTCAATAATAAAATTAATGAAGAAGATTTCAATTATGTTATCAGACCTTATAGTACTGATCCTAAAAATGGTGAATTAAAATTACCCGCTAACTTTACTAATAAAGATATTGTATCTAATAAAATACGAGCTTTGCTTGGTATGGAAATGCGTAGACCACTTGATTATAAAATTCTTGCTGTTAACGAAGAAGCTACTACTAGAAAAGAAGAAGAACATATGGGTCGTATCAAAGAATATGTTGTTTCTCAAATAATGATACCTATTGAAGTACAAGCAAAACAACAAGCTATGGCTCAATTAAATGGTAAAGAACCTACTCCTGAACAAATAGAGCAAATTGAACAGGAAGTACAAGCTGCTATTCAAGCTGCTACTCCTCCTGAAGTTGCAAAATATATGGCTAGAGAACACCAAGATCCAGCTGAAGCAATGATGTCACAGCTTTTTGAATACATAAATCAATTTAATTATATCAAAGATAGTTTCAATAAAGGTTGGAAACATGCTCTGATTTCAGCTTATGAAGTATATTTTGTTGGTGAAAGAAATGAATTACCTGTTTGTAAAGTAATTAATCCTGTATTTTTTGATTGTGCTAAATCACCAGATACAGAATTCATTGAAGATGGTGAATGGGCTGTTTATGAAATGAATATGTCTCCAAGTGAGGTTGTTAGTATGTTTGGTAAAGAGCTTACTGAAAAAGAAATTGATAGAATTTATTCATTAGCTGAAGGTAGAGGTGTAGATCCTCAATTCACTTTTACTGATAGTAAAGTATCTAATTATAGAAGAAATGTTCGTGTGTTTCATGCTACTTGGAAAAGTTTAAGAAAAGTTGGTTTTCTTACATATATAGATAATGAAGGTATTGAAGTTATTAAACCTGTCAATGAAGATTATAAATTTGATAAAGAATCTGGAGATATCAATCTTGAATGGGAATGGATTCCTGAAGTACATGAGGGATACAGAATAGGTTTTGATATATATAAAAGTATGGGCCCCCTCAAAGGACAATATAGAGATATAAATAATCTTTATAATGTAAAATTACCTTATCATGGTACTATATATGATAATATAAATGCAGAACCTATTTCAGCAATGGATAGAATGAAAACTTGGCAGTTTTATTATAATATTATTATGTTCCGTATTGAAAAATTAATGGCTTCTGATAAAGGTAAAATTGCACTTATCAATAGTAAAATGATTCCCAAAAGTCTTGGTATTGATATGGATAAATGGCTTTACTTTATGGATACATTAAAAATAGGTTTTATGGATCCTACCAATGAACTTGGTGATGTATCTACATCTAGTAAAGAATTAGATTTAAGTATGATGGCTGACATCAAGAAATATGTTGAATTAGCAGATTATATAGAACAGAAATGTGGTAGAGCAATTGGTGTTACACCTGAAATTGAAGGACAGATTGCAAATTCAGCAGCAGTTGGTAATACAGAACAAAATATTAATATGGTATCTAATATACTTGAACCATATTTTAATATGCATGAAAGAGTAAAAAGAAATGTATTAACATCATTACTTGAAATCAGTAGATATATATATGCTGATCCAAAGAAAGCAGAAAAACTTAGTTTTGTACTCGATGACATGTCAGTTCAATATTTAACACTTGATAGTGAAATGTTATCAGCAAGTAGTTTTGGTTTATTTGTTTCCAACAGTAGTAAAATACAAGCAACTAAACAACTTATTCAAAATCTTGCTCAAGCAGCATTACAAAATGATAAAGCTAATTTTAGTGATGTTATTAAGATAACATTATCTGATACATTACAGGATGCACAAGAACTTCTTGAATCATCTGAAAGAGATTTTGAAAAGAGGCAACAAGAATTTGAACAATTTAAAACACAACAACAACAAGAACTTGCTAAACAAGAGGAGGCATATAGAGAAAAAGAATTTGAAAGAGAGAAAGAACTTATTATTCTCAAAGAAGCTGAAAGAAGAGAAACTGAACTTCAAAAACAAGCTATGTTATCTATTGGTTTTGATATGAATAAAGATCAGGATAATGATGGTGTACCTGATGTACTTGAAGTATATAAGAGTGGAATTGATGCTGATATTAAAATGAGAAAACAAACACTTGATGAACAGAAATTTGGACATCAAAAACAACTTGATAAAGAAAAACTTAGTTTAGATAAACAAAAAATAGCTAAGATGGTAAGTCGTAATAAATAATGCTATTTAGATAAAAGATAAAATAATACAAAAATACATTTTGAAATTGTATAAAACTTAATAAATTAAATGTAATAGATATGAATAAGAAAAAAACAGAAACTGATGACTCATTGTTAAGTAATTTTGAATTTGATACACCTAATGTAAATGATTTTTTTGGTGTAGCAGGATCAGCAGTAGAACCAGTAGTTACTCCAGCAGTTAAAGTAGAAAAAGAAACTGATGAAAGTACACTAAAAGAACCTGAAGAACCTGAAACAATTATTCCCGATGAAGAATTCAGTTTTGTCGAAGAGGAGAATGATTCTAAAGATGATGATAAATCAAAAAAAGAATCTAAAGATACTAAGAAAGAGGATATAGATAAACCTGAAGATAAAAAAGAAAAAGCTGATAAATCAGATATTGATGAAGAAGATGTAAAACTCTTTACTGATTTAGCTAATGATTTTAAGGAAATGGGCTTGTTTACATCAACTGACTTAGGTGATGAGGAGATTACTCCTGATCTGTTCTTTGAAAAGGTTGAAGAAGAAGTTAGTAATAGAGCTAATGGTGTTGTAGAAAATTTGATGACAACTCTTGATGATGATGCTGCTAGTTTTTTGAAGTTTAAAAGTAATGGTGGCGATACAAGAGATTTCTTCAGATTATACGGAGAAGTATCTGAAATACCAGTTCCAGATGTTGATAGTGAAGAAAATCAGGAAGCATTTCTAAGATATTATTATTCTTTAGATGAAGATCTTGATCTTGAGGATATTGATGATAGAATTGTTACCTATTCTGAAAAAGGTACATTAGAAAAATATGCCAAGAAACATTTTGAAAAACTTGAGCATGAATATGCTGTACAAAAACAGACTTTACTTAAACAACAGGAAGAAGCTAAGAAACAACAGATAGAACACCAAAGAAAGTTTCAGAATAATCTTAAAACAATTATTAATACTGAAAAACAAATTGGTGATCTTGTCATAGATCCTAAAAAGGATAGTTCGCTTGTTGATTTTATTACTAAACCAATATTTAATAAAGAAACAAAGTTGTCCGCAACTAGTTTCCAAACAAAACTTGGTGAAATTTTCAATGATGAGAAAAAATTAATTCTTCTTGCAAAACTTGTACAAAATGATTTTGATTTTAGTAGTGTAAAAAAGAAGGCAGAAAGTGAAGCTAACAAGAAAACATTACATACAATTAGAACCAGAAAAGAGTATAAAAGTGCTGACTCAGGAAAATCTTTAATAGATTATTTTAAATAACAAACAACTAAAACAATAATAATATGGCAATTGCAGAAAACAAACTTATAATTAAAAAGATGCCTTGGCATGCTAACATGACAGAAAAAAACCACCTTGGTGCTGCCATGATTATCAAACCAGAAGTCTTTGAGAGTAAGGCTAATCAGATTTTTAGCGCATATACTTACTCTGATAACCCTTTGACAGGTATGTTAATGAAGACTGGTTCTACTCGTACTATTGGTACTAGTGAGTGGGAGTGGGAGCTTCGTGGTTTATCTACCCGTCCTCTGGTTATTGTTGAAAATCTTAATGTAAGCGATACTACTCCGGGTAAGTATAATCAAGAATTTAATATTAAACTTGATGAGGATTGGTTCCTTGCTGGTGATGTTATTCATCCTGGTAATCCCAATGTTCAGGTTCGTATTCAGGAAGTTGTTGGTAAGCAGGGTAACGGTTGTGTTTATTCTGTGCGTTACATGAGTGATGACAGAAATGCTTTCCTTGATCCTAAATATCTTGATCCTGGTACTCGTTGGGCGAAACTTTATTCGCAGTACGGTGAAGCTGAAGAGCAGTCTGGTTCAACTCAGTATTCGCTTCCTTTAACACTTTCAAGCCGTATGTCACGTTATCGTAAGATGTATAAGGTTACCAATGATGCTGCTAATCAGGTCCTCGCAATTAAGATTCCTGACTCTAATGGTGTTTATCATGACACTTGGGTTGGTTATGCTGAGGTTGAGTATTGGAAGCAATGGTATCGTGAGCTTGAGCGTGGTGCATGGTATTCTAAATCTACCAACACTGTTAATAGTGCAAGTGGTCGTCCTATCTATTCTGGTCCCGGTGTACAAGAGTTGCTGAAGGATAGCAATATTTACTACTACAATCAACTTAGTGCAAAACTGATTGAAGAGTATCTTCTTGATATCTTCTACGGTAAGACTCGCCCTGGTTCTGGTCGTCAGATTAAGGCTTACACTGGTGAGTATGGTATGCTTCAGTTCCACCGTGCTGTTCAGAGCCTTGTTGACAATAGTGGATTCATTAAAACTGTTGATATTTATCAGAAGCCGCAGGCAAGTTCTTATACTTCTGTAGGTGCTGCTGCTGGTCTTCAGTATGTTAAATACAACATGGCTAATGGTTGTTCACTTGAGCTTGAGCATAATCCGCTTTATGATGATGTTCAGATTAACTTTGAGAAGGATGAAGTCACTGGTTATCCGATTGAATCAATGAGGTATACATTCCTTGATGTTACCGATGGTGGACTTTCTGCAAAGAATGTTCAGCTTGTTGATAGAACCAATGGTTTTGCTCTTGGATATGTTGCTGGTATGCAGACACCTTATGGTCCGAACACTAAGGGACTTATGTCTCACAGTGGTGGATACTATGAGATGCATGTTGAAAAACAGCAGGGTATTCACATTGAAGATCCTACTCGTTGTGGTGAGCTTATTCTTCGCAGATCGTAATAAGTAATATTCCTCATAAATTATATATTACTCCGTGAGTAATTTTAAAAAAATAAAAACGGAGTAATATTATAATTTTATTAAAAAAATTCTTGTATTTAAAAAAAATGTTTTATATTTAAGATGTCTTCACAAGAAGATAATTTATTAACTAAAACAAATATTTATGGCACAAGTTGAAGTAAGAGTAATAGAAAAAGAATCATGGCATAAAAAGGGTGGTAAAGAAAGTTTTAAACGACCTATTACCATTGAAGCCCTCTATAAGAAAGGTAAGTACTCAGTTGATTTGACTGACGAAGAACTGAAGAGTTATGGTGAAAAATTAGGTGTCAATCTTGATACCACATTTAAATCTGATAAACCTCATGATTTCTATTGTAGTGCACAAGGACGAGTAAAACTTGAAAATAATACAATGATTTTCAATACAAATAATGTTATTGATGCAATCAAAGTTGGTATTATGAAAGGTAGTCCTTTTGTTGCTAATTCACTAAAAGAATATGAAGAAGGTCTTTATCCAGAAGCAACTCATTATATTTTTAGTGAAGAAGAAGAAATTGCAGTTAAAGCAAAAAAAGTTGAAATTAATAATGCTTGTATTGTAGCTGCTGCAAAAATGTCACTTGAAGAGAAAATTAATATTGCAATTTGTTTAGGCGATAAACCTCTCAAGGGACGTAGTCAAAATTTCATTGATGTTGCTATTGATGAAATTATTAAAGATAAACCCGTCGAATTCCTTACTTATGCTAAAAAAGATAAGAAGGAAAATCATATTAGAGCTACAGTTCTTGATGCTCTGAGAATGAACGTATTAACAAAAGAAGGTCCTACTATTTGTTATATGGGTGATGTTATTGGATATGGCGTTGATGAAGCTGTATCTTGGTTTAAGGATCCTAATAATCAAGTGATTAAAACTAGTATTTTAGAAAAACTTAACAAGTAAATTGAATGTCATCAATTAAAGAAATGCATTATCAATTCAAACTCAAACTTGAGAAAGTTGATAGTACAAACAATGTTAATTATTTAATACCTGAAATAGACTGGAGATTAAGAAGAGCTGAAGCTAAATTTATTAAAGACAGAGTAGCTCAATCAAATCCTTTCAGCAATGGTGCTTATGAATTTAATAATAAAATAATTGATGATTTAAAAAATATAATTGTTTCACAAACAATAACAGATATAACAAATGATGGTAATAAATATTATATAGATTTACCAGAAGATTATTATTATTATATTAATTGTGAAGCAAATTGTGTTAAAAGTAATGTTACAAAATTAATTCCTTGTCAAGTTAGAAATAATACTGAAGAAATTATGATTTTTAATTCAAGTTCCTTTGAATGGGAAGAATTAAATGTTATATTCTTAGATAAACAACTTGTTTTAATAACAGATGGTACTTTCAACATTACATCTATCACACTTAAATATGTGAAAGTACCAGTGTTATTACATAATGCAGAATCACATTATGGTACTGTTTCTGTAATAGGATCAACAATAGTAGATTATTATAATACTTATAATAGATCACCGAAAGGTTTAAATCTTACTATTGATAATATAATTCCAGAAACAATCTATTCAATAAATGGTTATAAAGCACTTAATGGCTCAATTCTATTTGGATATATAAATTCAGAATTATCTGAAAATACATTTGAAGATATAGTTGACATCGCAATAAAAGATGTTTTAGAAAATTTAATTCAAACAAATAAACAATAAAAATTATAATGAAAAACGATAATAACATGTTTCAGGTACTTGTTGCAAGTACTGTTCAGGCTGAGGGAGCAACTCTCGCTACTACTCTTGGTTCTGATAATAACCTTGGTGTCATGGATACTGATACCAATCTGACTGTTGACTCTACTACTGCTGATACAGCAAAAAATATTAAGTTCTATATGTCTCCTGCTAATAGTTCTAACATTTTCGCTTCTGTTGGTAAGACAATTAATGTTAACAAAGTCAATTCGATTACAAAGAAAGCGTATGCTGCTGGTGTTNCTGCTAAAGTTCAGTTCACTCTTCCTGCTATTGGTAATGATACTTCTGCTGTCATTTCTGAAGGTGAAGAGATTGAAATTAAGCTCATTATCAGTGATGGTAATCTGATTACTGTCAATTATGGTAATGAAGTTCGCAAGTTTTTTGTGCTTTCAGCTCTTAGTACTGCTGATCTGACTGGTGCTGCTTTTGCTACTGCTATCAATGCTGATGCTGAGTCTGTTACCAATGGTGGTTTCCTTGCAGCTACTTATACTGCTGGTACTAATATTCTTGAAGTAACTTTTGCTAACAATGATGAGTTTTCTACTTCTACTGGTCAGTATGGTCAGGATAAGAATACTCTTAATGGCAAAACAGCAAGTGGTTATGCTTCACCTACTTCTATTACTGTTGATGATAATGTGACTGGTACTTTGACCACTGCATTCTCTTATGCACAGGGCAAAGGTTCTTATGTTCAGGAACTTGAGCGTGTTGCTGCTGGTTGGAATGGTGCTACAGGTAAGGGTGCTCATAGATTTAGTTCTACACTTCCTCTCTACAATTCTTTTGTGCCTGAAGCAGCAGCTGCTACTAATTATGTACTTTATGTATTTAATTATGATCTTGATTATGCACAGAATGCAAATAAGATTAACAATGTTGAAACAATTATAGCAGTACCTACAGGTTCTACGGCTGTTACTACACTTGATGCAATTGTTGGCGCACTGGTTATTAGCGGTAAAAAGATTGGGTTTTAACTAAACTAAATTTAAAGGGGGTAGAAATATCCCCTTTAATTAATTTTAACTCTTAAATATTAAATATAAAATGATTGTTTCCCTTCCAATTAAATACAATCTTCCTTCTGCATATAAACCTGTTAATTATACAGCGGCAGATAATAAGATAGATACACACCTCAAAGGTGTAGATACTGTTCTCGGTACTCTTGTAGCTGATACAACTGATGCTTCTATCACTGGTGCAATTCTTACTGGTTTTGATGTTGAAGCAGATGCTGGTGTACTTGCAGCTACTGATACAATTCTTGAAGCTATTGAAAAACTTAATGCTCGTGTTATTGCATTAGAAGCAGTATAACCCAAATAATATATTATTTATTAACTTATAAATTTAAAAGAACTAATGGGGATTGAACCAAGACTTTTGTCTACATATGATACTGCAAGTGTAGCAGAAACTAATACAGGTACTAAAAAAGATAAATATGTATCTCCTTTTGTTTTAAAAAGAGTAATTAGTGAAGGCATTGTAGGTGCAGAGAGTAATACTAATAAAGTAAGTTCAATTTCTAGTTCTTCTACTGATGTACAATATCCGACTGCTAAATTAGTATATGATCAGTTAGCTTTAAAATTAGCTAAAACTAATGATACTATTACTAATATTAAAGAAAAAATTAATATTGTTGTAGATAGTGTAAATAATATTTCTGATATAGATACTGATACATCTTTAGTATGGTATTTTACTTCTGATTCTACTGCTAATTGGACAACAAATTTTAGAGCAAATTCTTCTGTAACTTTGAATGAAAGATTAGCTGTTGGAGAATCTATTAGTGGATTAATAATAGCAACACAAGGATCAACTGCTTATTATCCTACAAATTGGACTATTGATGGAAATATACCTTCAGTTATTAAGTGGGAATATGGATTTGTACCTATAAATGGTACACCAAATGGTATTGATTTTTTTTACTTTACTATAATTAAAACAGCTGATGCTACTTTTACTTTGTTAAACTCAACAACAAATTTTTCATGAGATTAACAAGTATATATAATAAAAAAACTAATAATCTCCAACCTCAATCGCTGTTCACTGACGGCGAGCAGGGCATCTACCTCTACCCACAGGACACGACCAGTCTCTTTCAAGACGCGGCTGGCACGATACCCGCAACGGCGGAGAACGACCCCGTTGGGTTGATACTGGATAAATCTGGAAATGGGAA
>JGI997J19993_1000314_pt1 | contig 15649 bp, 11 predicted proteins | sample Etolagbewater25m_FD_19993 | JGI IMG/M metagenome (IMG submission 19993)
AAACGCCACGGTGCAGTGAGTGTTTTACAGTATAAAGAAGAGGGCTTCTTACCCGAAGCCTTATTAAACTACTTAGTTCGTCTAGGTTGGTCGCACGGCGACCAAGAGATTTTTACGATTGACGAGATGATTGAGTTCTTTGACATTAATGATGTAAACAGTGCTCCCTCGACCTTTAATACCGACAAATTAACCTGGATTAATGAACAGCACATTCAACGAGCAGATGCACAGCATCTAGCACGTCATTTAGCACCATTTATGAGTGAACTGGGTTGCGATCTATCACAAGGTCCAGAACTGTCAGCAGTCGCGAACTTACTTCGTGAGCGCGCTAAAACTTTAGTCGAGATGGCAAAAGGAGCCGTGTATTTTTATAACGACTTTGAAGAATTTGAAGCGGGCGCGGCAAAAAAACATTTACGCCCCGTTGCAGAAGAGGCCTTGCAGTTAATTTTAAGTAAACTTGACGCGCTAGATGACTGGCAAGCAGCACCGATTCATCAAGCGATTAATGCTACAGCAGAAGAGCTTGAAATCGGAATGGGGAAAGTAGGGATGCCATTGCGCGTTGCCATTACCGGTGGCGGCCAATCACCTGGCATTGACGAAACGGCCGAGTTAATTGGCAAAGAACGTTGTATCGCTCGTATTAAAATGGCTTTAACCTTTATTGAAGCGCGTAAAGAGAGTTAAATTAAATTAAAAAATATTCTGTTTTTCATTAAAAAAACAAATCGTTTATTTAAAAAGGGGGCTCAGGCCTCCTTTTTTATTTAAAAGTTAAACTTTAGCAGGCCTGTTAAAACTCAAAATAACACATAAAAATAACTCAGTATTAATTTAGCACGCATTCAAAATCAATGAGTTACAGATAAGTTTATTTTTATTGCAAAAAAGTACGTTTTTTTTAACATTAAAGCTTGACCCCCAACGCCAACTCTATATAATACGCACCCATCAGCTCGAGGGGCTATAGCTCAGCTGGGAGAGCGCAACACTGGCAGTGTTGAGGTCAGCGGTTCGATCCCGCTTAGCTCCACCAAGTTGATAATAATATAGTCCTATAAGACTTGAATTTATTTAAAGCTTATAAGATTTGATACATAGGAAATCAGTAGATTTTCTAGACTGTTAAAAGTCGCATTTTATATGCGTCCCGTTCGTCTAGAGGCCTAGGACACGGCCCTTTCACGGCTGTAACAGGGGTTCGACTCCCCTACGGGACGCCACTGCGGGAATAGCTCAGCGGTAGAGCACAACCTTGCCAAGGTTGGGGTCGCGAGTTCGATCCTCGTTTCCCGCTCCATATTCAAGTGGGTTGATTTAACGTTCGATTAGGCCCGAACATTAAAGCAAATCAACTCGCTGCTAATTGAGATATTAGCAACTCGTAAAAACAACTAACTTGGTTAATTGTTTTTACATCTAGTTCGCAGAGTAGGCGTTTAAGATTGAGAAAGGAAGAGGGAGCATACTTATGTATGTGACCGAATCCTGACGAAAAGATTGAATGCCTAATATGTGAAATAGAGTAAAAATCTGTCCCGTTCGTCTAGAGGCCTAGGACACGGCCCTTTCACGGCTGTAACAGGGGTTCGACTCCCCTACGGGACGCCACATTTTAAAACCCACTTAANCGTGGGTTTTTTTATATCTAGCATTTCTGTATTCTCATTGCTAAACTAAACCCTTCTCTGACAGCGCCTGTCACTCTTCTCTACACCGCNGTAGAGGCGTAATAACTTACGTAAGATCAAAAAAACATAAAATCTACACAACTTTGCAATCGTAGCGTGATAAACATTCGCTACAATGGCAATTATTATTCTTTTCTACTTTTCAGGAGTGGTTATGTCGCAAGCAGATATTGGGTTAATCGGATTGGCTGTAATGGGTCAGAATTTAGTTTTAAATATGGCTGACAATGGCTTCAAAGTGTCGGTTTATAACCGTAGCCCTGAAAAGACCAATGAGTTTCTAAAGCACCGTGTTGTAGACAAACCCATCATTGGCGCCTACTCACTTGAAGAGCTTGTAGAATCCCTTAAAGCTCCGCGCAAAGTCATGTTAATGGTAAAGGCAGGGGACGTGGTTGATCGTTTTATTAAACAACTTATTCCGCTTCTAGACAAAGGTGACATCATTATTGATGGTGGAAATTCCTTATATACTGATTCAGAACGCAGAACCAAGTGGTTAGCGGATGAAGGTCTTCTTTTTATTGGTACAGGTGTTTCCGGTGGTGAAGAGGGTGCACGTAATGGGCCGTCAATTATGCCTGGTGGAAACCAACAGGCCTGGCCCGCGGTACAGCCAATCTTTCAAGCGATTTCTGCTAAATCCGATGGTGANNCNTGTTGNGACTGGGTGGGTTCNGANGGNGCTGGNCACTATGTAAAGATGGTNCACAACGGCATTGAATACGGTGATATGCAACTGATTTCAGAAGCCTATCAGCTTATGCGTGAAGGCTTAGGCATGAGTGCGGATGAGTGCCAAGTTGTATTCTCTAATTGGAATAAGGGCGTTCTGGACTCTTACTTAATTGAGATTACCGCTGATATCCTAACCTTTAAAGACACCGATGGTGAGCCACTGGTCGATAAAATTTTAGATGCAGCAGGTCAAAAAGGCACCGGTAAATGGACTGGCATCAACTCATTAGATATGGGCGTCCCCCTGACCTTAATTACGGAATCTGTTTATGCTCGCTGTTTATCAGCTTTAAAAGATGAGCGTGTGACAGCTTCTACCATTTACCCACGTGGACAATCACCAGAAATTAAAGATAAACAAACAACCTTACAAGCGATTCACGATGCACTTTACGCCTCTAAAATCATCTCTTACACACAAGGTTATATGCTAATGAAAGAAGCCGCCAAAGAGTATGGATGGGATTTAAACTATGGAGGCATCGCTTTAATGTGGCGCGGTGGTTGCATTATTCGCAGTACGTTCCTAGCAGAAATTAAACGCGCTTATGATGAAAAACCAGAATTACAGAATTTACTGCAAGATGGCTTTTTTGAAAAAGCCGTAAAAGGGGCTGAAGCTAACTGGCGCAAAGCGATTATTTTTGGCATTGAACAACGTATTCCGACGCCGGCACTCAGTTCAGCCTTAGCTTTTTTTGATGGTTACCGCAGCGCAACTTGCTCAGCCAATATGTTACAAGCACAGCGCGATTATTTTGGTGCGCATACCTATGAACGTGTTGATGCGCCTCGTGGTGAACGCTTCCATACCGACTGGATTCGTTCTGGCGGTAATATCAGCTCTAGTAGTTACGAGGTGTAATCAATATGGCTCAACACACTCCTTGTACTTACGTTATTTTTGGTGCCACCGGAAACCTGTCTTTAACCAAATTAATGCCGGCTTTTTACCATTTAGAAAGTGAAAATCGACTGGCTGAAGAGGTCAATATTGTGGCTATTGGTCGCCGAGATATGAGTTCTGCTGATTGGAAAAAGATGGTTATGAATTCCATTGAAACCGCGGCAAGAGGCGGTATCAATAAAAGCACCTTTAAAAAATTTTCCAAACGCTTAAGCTATTTTCAGATGGACATTAACGACAAGAAAAAATACCCAGACTTGCAAAAATTTATCTGCGAAAAAGGGTGGTCATGCAATATGGCGTTTTATCTATCTATGAGTCCATCTGACTTTGGTCCAGTGGTTCGCCACCTTGGTGAAGAAGGCTTGTTAGACCAAGCAACCGGTTGGAAACGTGTCGTTTTAGAAAAACCTTTTGGTTATGACTATGAATCTGCCAAAGCCTTACAGTACCAACTTAACCACTACCTAACCGAAGAACAGACCTATCGTATTGACCACTACCTTGGGAAAGGCATGGTGCAAAACATTATGGTTTTCCGGTTTGCAAACTTATTAATGGAACCTCTGTGGAACCGTAACTACATAGACCACATTCAAATAACACATGCTGAAGACAAGCCAATAGGAAGTCGTGCAGGCTATTATGATAACAGTGGCGCGATGCGAGACATGATTCAAAGTCACCTTCTGCAACTGCTTGCTCTTATCGCAATGGAGCCGCCAGCATCAATGGAAGCAGAAGCCTTACGAGACGAAAAAGTGAAGTTGCTTAATTCCATTCGCCCAATTAACAAAAAACACGTCAATGCTCAATCTTATCGTGCGCAATATGGTGAAGGGATGATTAAAGACCAGCCAGTCAAATCGTATCTTCAAGAAGAGGGCGTGGACCCTGATAGTGTGACTGAAACCTATGCTGCATTGAAACTGTATATTGATAATTGGCGTTGGGAAGGGGTGCCTTTTTACCTGCAAACGGGTAAAAATATGCCAAAAAATCAAACGCTTATATCAATATGCTTTAAACATCCACCGCAACAATTTTTTAAAGCCACTCAAGTTAAAAAGATGGANCCTAACTGGATTATTTTTAGCATTCAACCAAATGAAGCCATTAANCTTGAGATGACNGCTAAACAACCTGGATTAGAAATTGATACCCGTCAAATTAGTTTAGATGCCAGCNTGTGNGAACCCGGTGANCATACCAATGATGCTTATGAAGAGTTATTATTGGACGTCATTAAAGGNGACCGTTCACTGTTCTTGCGTTATGACGAAGTCAAAGCCGCTTGGAATGTAGTCGATCCGGTGATTAAAACTTGGGCAACCAACAGTGGTTATATTGACACTTATGCCTCTGGTACTTGGGGCCCTAAAGACTCCAATAAGTTATTTGATCAGCCCGAACAAGAGTGGCGACACAATGTTGCACCGACTAAAAATGCGTGTGCGCCAACAACATGAAGTTAGATTATCCTTCGGACTGGCTAGTATTTGAATCTGCAGATGAGGTGGCAGATCATGCTGTTAAACAAATTCTGGCTATTTCCAAAGAGTCTATCGCACTAACGGGGGCTTTTCATTTGGTGACGGCAGGCGGTACTACGCCTTTGCAAATTTATCGTCAGCTACTCAAACATAATGCAGACACTGATATTGACTGGTCTAAATGGCATATTTATATGGGCGATGAACGTTGCTTGCCTACTGACCACTCAGAAAGAAACAGTTTAGCATTGCAGCAGGCCTGGTTAAACTCCAGTTCAATCCCTAAAGAGAATCAGTACTTTATGGCTGCCGAACTCGGCGCAAAAGAAGCGGTAAACCGCTATGAAAAACGGGTAAAAGGCGTCGTGTTTGATTTAGTGCTTTTAGGGATGGGTGAAGATGGGCATACAGCGAGTCTTTTTCCGGGGCATCAACACGATGAAGAGCAGTACCAACTGGTTCAAACCGAGTATCACTCGCCTAAGCCGCCATCAGAAAGAGTAACTTTATCTGCCGCTTGTTTAAGTAACAGCCAGCATGTTATTAAATTAATTACTGGAGCAAGCAAGCAAGCGGCTATGCAGCTTTGGTTAAGGGGCGAGCCTTTACCAATTAAGCAAATAAAAGGTCAAATCACTCAAGTGTTGATTAGTAAGGAGAGCCTGCCCGACTAGGTAATCTCGAGCAAATGTTAATCTCAAAAGTAAACAGGCCTGCTTACTTTTGTAATAATCGGTTTAAAGCTTACTAATTGTAGCTGAATCAACGTTTTTAATGCGTTCGATATTGTCTAATATATCTGCTAAATGAATCGAAGAATCCACCTCTAAGGTTAGCTTCATTGACACGGTTCGGTGGTCATTATCTGTTTTCGTTTCAGAAGCCACTAAATTAATATCTAACTCGGTTAAAGAGCCCATCACATCACGTAACAACCCCTTACGATCAAAAGCACTCACCAATAATTCTGCTGCGAAACACTCTGATTCTTCCGTATTGTTCCAAGACACTTCAATAATGCGTTGAAGTTCATCGTGGGTTAAGTTCAGCATATTGGGACAATCACTGCGGTGGACCGTAACGCCTCGACCACGCGTGACGTAACCAACGATATCATCTCCAGATTCCGGCTGACAACAGGGGGCTAAATGTGTCGTTATTTGAGGTGCGCCCAATACATAAGCATGGCGACCCTCGGGAACGGGATCTTCTTTTTTAGGTTTGAAAACAAAGGTTTTTTGAGTCGGTTTTAACTTCTCTTGAATGGCATTTGCCACTTGGCGTTCATTAAGCTTACCTTTACCAATCATCTCGTAAAGCTCTTGAACACAGCCAAGTTTGAAGCGCTCTACAATATCAGCTGGCTTAACAGAAACCGCATGCAAGCGTTTAATTTCACGATTATAAAGCGCTTCACCCGCCTCCATATTTTGTGCTTTGTTCTGTTTATTAAACCAGTTCTTAACTTTTGCCCTTGAACTGCTGCTATTTAAGTAGCCAAGGTTGGGATTTAGCCAGTTTCGACTGGGTCCACCGGTTTTAACGGTTAACACTTCAACCCGATCGCCGGTTTTTAAAGGGGTTGTCAATGGTTGAATCCGGCCATTAATTTTAGCGCCACGACAACCATGCCCTAGCTCTGTATGAATATTGTAGGCAAAGTCGAGTGGGGTGGCACCTTGTCTCAAGGTTATAATGTCATTAGTTGGCGTCATAACATAGATATGCTGACTCTGTAATTCGGTTCGAATCTCTTTAAAAACATCAGGATCATCACTGTTTTCAAGTAGTTGACGAATAGTACTAATGCTACGTTCTAAGCGTTCGTCAACACCTTTGGTGCCTTCCTTGTAACGCCAGTGAGCTGCGACACCAAACTCTGAATAGTGATGCATATCGTGGGTACGAATTTGAATCTCGACGGTTTTACCTTCTGGCCCAAGAATAACGGTATGAATCGATTGATAACCATTATCTTTGGGTGAGGCAACATAGTCGTCAAACTCATCTTTCACATAATTCCAATGACTATGGATGAGACCTAAGGCTTCATAACAGTCCTTAACGGTATTAACGTAAATTCGAACTGCACGAAGATCATAGAGCTCATCGATTGGCAGCGCTTTGCGTTGCATCTTTTTCCAGATACTATAGATATGTTTTGGACGACCGCTTATTTTGGCATCGATTTTGCCTGAAGTCAGTAAGGTTTCTAAGGTCTCTAAAAAACCGTTGATATAGGCTTCTCGCTCAATACGTTTAGAATCAAGTTGTTTGGCGATACGTTTGTATTCTTCTGGCTGCAAAAAACGGAAGGAGAGGTCTTCTAACTCCCACTTTAGTTGGGCAATTCCCAATCGATTAGCTAGCGGAGCAAATATCAACTGGGTCTCTTCAGAGATTTGTTTTTGTGCCTCTACCTCTTCAAATTTAAGATGGCGCATCCGCGAAACTCGGTATGCCAACTTAACAATCATAATTCGAATGTCAGAGGTCATGGCCAGCAGCATCTGTCTTAAACGCTCGTTTTGAACGTCAGAACGCCCAACATACAACTCTTTAAAATGATTTAAACGACGAATACCATCAACTAACTCAGCGGTCTCTTCACCAAACTGATTTTTAATGTATTCCGTGTCATAAATACTCTCTATATTTGCATCACTCAAAAGCGTTGCAATCAGTGTCTCAGCATCAACCCGTGCATCCGCTAAAATAATCGCAACATCGACACTTCGTACAAAACTAACCGCTGGTAAATTTTGCGCTTCAATCCCTATTTTGCAGGCCTGTTGAGCTCTTACAAGCTCTTCACCACTGAGTTCTGAGGCATCAAATAAACATTTGAAAAGTTCGCTGGTATTTGTCATGTGTTGGTTACTACTGAATTATATTTATGCATGACTGTATTTTATAAAAGTTTTCAATGAGTGTTCATTTAATTGGCCATTAACTGAATAATAATTGCACCTTAACACCTCTAATAAGTTTAAAAAAACACTAATATAATCCCTTAATATTTTTATGTATTTAAAGTAGGGGCTGTTCTAGATAACTAGGTCAGTTCCTTTCTATAAACTAACCCCGCATCAATCGTATAATCATCTCTTTGATAGGTTGCTTCTGTTAACCCTAGAACACAGGCTTTAAGATATTGATTACCCAGGAAATTACGGTAAATCAATATGGTTTTCAATTCAGTCTCTTAAACCATCTCTTCCGCCCAACTAGGTGTTTCAAGTTGATTAGAATCTTTCGCTGGGGTAGAGGTGTCGACTAACAAGTCAGAAGAGATGAACGGGGTAAGGATAAGTGCAAATATAGATGGGTGTAATTGCATAATAGACGATCACTGCCTTTTATTTAAAAACCCACATCAGCAGGCCTATTATTGTGAAATATTGGGTATAATTGGCCTGTCTAAAAAAAGACAAACAATGTCGTTAATACCTTAATTCCCTTTTGTTCGCTTTGTAAACGATGCCATAAAATTTGCCCAGTACCACAAGAAAAACCTTGTGGCACTATATTACAACCGAACAAACAAAAATAGAACAAAACACCCAAAATTAAACCACAAACAACCAAAACAAAAAGCCACAACAAACCCATGCAAAGCATTGATAATAAAAATAAAACTAAACATAACAACCACTTAAATAGCGCAAGTCAATTTAGCGTTGCACCGATGCTCGATTGGACAGACCGCCACTGTCGTTTTTTTCATCGTCAATTATCTAAAAATGCTTGGTTGTACTCAGAAATGGTCACGACTGGCGCAATTATCTACGGCAACAATCCTCAACGTTTTTTGGGGCATAACCCCGAAGAAGCCCCTTTGGTTTTACAATTAGGTGGCAGTCATTCAAAAGACTTGGCGGCTTGTGCCAAACAAGGTGAGGAGTGGGGATACTCAGAGATTAACTTGAATGTAGGTTGCCCAAGTGATCGAGTTCAAAACAATATGATTGGTGCCTGTTTAATGGCGCATCCAAGTTTAGTGGCCGAGAACGTTATGGCGATGAAGGAGGTTACCCACTGCCCAGTGACCGTTAAGTGCCGAGTAGGCATTGACGATCAAGAAGATTTAGACAGTCTAGTCGATTTTATTAGCCACCTTCATAAGGCTGGCGTAGACGGTGTGATTATTCATGCCCGAAAAGCTTGGTTACAAGGTTTATCGCCCAAAGAGAACCGTGAAATTCCGCCCCTCCATTACGACTGGGTTCATCAAGTTAAAGGCCTATTTCCAGCCCTTCCTGTTGCCATTAACGGTGCCATTAAGTCCTTAGATGCTGGTCTAGACCATTTAAAGCCGTATCAATTCGAAGATCAAATATTACCCGCTGTAGATGGCGTTATGTTGGGTCGTGCAATCTATGAGCAACCTTATTTACTTAGTGAAGTTGATGCACGCTATTACGGTGATAACCACACCATTCCAACAAGAGAGCAAGTATTGCAAAAGATGTATCCTTATATCGAAAAACATCTTTCGGATGGCGGTAAATTGATTCAAATAACACGTCATATGCTTGGCTTGTTTCACGGATTACCTGGCGGACGTTTGTGGCGTAGACACCTTTCAGAGCAAGCCTTTAAGGCAACGGGAAGTGTGGAAACCGTAGAAAAAGCCTACCAAATCGTTAGTTCAGAAATCCAAAGAATGCAAGAAAGATTACAACATGACCTATCTTGAAGTTCCGTTTAAAGAGAAAGACCAAGCCAAAGCGTTAGGCGCACGTTGGGACGGTGCCACAAAAAAATGGTATGTACCTAGCGATTTAAGCGAACAATTAGAACACTTTAACCGATGGATTCCTGCTGATAATCAGCAGGCCTCCTCAAAAATAGATAGCAACTCTGGTGATTTGTTTGCTGTAAATACAGCTCCATTAACTCATACAGATAAAAAACCAGAAAAGGGCGCACAACTCTCTGTCGTATTGCGCAATGTTCAAAATGCTTTGCGCAATGCTTTTCCGGGTGGCTTATGGGTGATTGCAGAGATCTCAAATATTAATAAAAACCGTGGACACGTTTACTTAGAGTTATCGGAAAGTAATGCTCAAGGACAGACCTTAGCGAGCTGTCGAGCGATGATTTGGCAGAGCAATGTTGTCAGACTACTCAACCGGTTTGAAACTGAAACGGGCAGCCCATTTACCGTTGGCCAAAAAGTACTATTGCTTGCTGAGGTCAGCTTTCATGAGCAATACGGGTTTTCATTTGTGGTGCAAGACATTGATCCGAGTTTTACATTAGGTGAATTAGAAGCTAAGTTAAATGACATACGAAAAAAACTGGTTTTTGAGGGTTTGTACACTTTAAACAAACAACTAACGCTGTCTGAAGATTTCTTCAGAATAGCCGTTATTGCACCACCAGCCGCTGCAGGACTCGGTGACTTTAGAGCGGATGCCGACATTTTACAAAGCTGTGGTCTTTGTGAATTCACCTATTTTTATAGTGCCTTTCAGGGCGAACAAGTTCAAAAAGAGATGTTTTCAGCTTTAGATGCCATTGAGTCTCTGCACACTTCAAACCCATTTGATGCTTTAGTTATTATTCGTGGTGGCGGTGCAAAACTCGATTTAAACACCTTAAATATTTATGACATTGCAAAACGTCTATGTGAAGCTAAACTCCCGGTTTTAACGGGCATAGGCCATGAACGCGACAACACAATTTTAGACGAAGTGGCCCATACACGTTTTGATACACCCAGTAAAGTGATTGCCGGTATTCGCAATAAAATTGTACAACAAGCTCAACAAGCACAACAGAACTGGCAACAGATTGAACAATCGAGTCGTTTAAGGGTTAAACAAGCTCAACAAAATATTGAGCGCTGGGATCAATTAATCGATAAAAACAGTGAGGCAGGCCTGTTTTATTGGAAAAATAATTTAGAGCCTTTGAAATACCAGATTCAAAAACAGGGCCTAAAAAGTATTCAGGTAAGCGCTCAAAAGCTTGAACAATTACAGCAGAATATTCAGGTTACGGCCAATCGTCAGGTTGAAATGACCTTACTTGACATTAAGCAGCAACTTGAACATGTCAATTTAGAAGCAGGGCGTGCATTGAGTTTTCAGCAAAATCAAATCATTCAGTGGATTGCGTTTATTTTAAGTTCAGGCCCAAAAACACAATTAAACAGGGGGTTTGTTATAGCCAAAACTGAGCAAGGAAAACCCATTAAAACCGCTCTACAAGCTAAAGAATCAGGCCTTATCAAACTTCAATTTATTGACGGCAGTGTCTCAGCGATAATTGAAAAAAATGCCAAAATAGACAAAAACACATAACTCACATAACTCACATAATTTTAGATAAACAGATCAATTGATATAAAGTTAGGAAAAATCATGACGCAACAAGCAGAAAGTTTTAAAGCGAATTATGCGAAACTCCAAACCATTGCACAAAAACTCTCAAACACAGAAGAAGTTGATATTGATGAGTTGGTGCCAATGGTGGATGAAGCAACGCGCGCCTATCAGCTTTGCAAATCCCGCATTGAAGCGGTTGAAAACGCATTAAATAAACGCTTAGATACAGAGTCCGATACTCAGTCAGACGTTTAAAATTTCATCCGATTTAAATTTTGAAACAAGGAAATTACGTGACCAAAGCAACCATTTACCACAATCCACGTTGTTCAAAAAGTAGAAATACGTTAGAAATTTTAAAATCACAGGGGCTTGAAATCGAAGAAGTTCGTTATCTAGATACACCACCAAGCAAAGAAACACTTCAACAACTCTGCGAAATGATGGCTGTTAAACCAGTTGAAATCATTCGAATGGGTGAAGCAACCTTTAAAGAGTTAGGATTATCAAAAGAGTCGCCACTAAGTGATGACCAGTGGTTAGCTATTTTAAATGAAAACCCTAAACTTATTGAAAGACCGATTGTGCAAATAGGTACTCGCGCAGTAATCGGCAGACCACCAGAAAACGTGCTCTCTATTATTTAATATTTCTTTAGTGCTAAGTGACAACGTTTAAAAGTATCCATTTTTAGTTTACTTAGCCATCATACAAGTATTTCAAAGTACTAAAACCTAGCAGGCCTGCCAAGTTTTCACTAAACCCAATTATCGAGCCTTTTACAAATTTTAGCTTTTGTTTCTTGTTGTGTTTAAAAATAACGATCTAAGATCTAAAACGTAATTCATTTGAAGACAAGAGAGGGGGATTTTTTTAATCAAAATCATTCTTCATTAAAGCCATAGATCTATCGCCCAATCACCAATTTAACATAATATACATTATACGTAATTTAATACGGGGCTAAAACGTCATATCTTTAATCGATTTCATATGCTTTCAACATTCTTTGTTATCTTTAAAGCTCTTTAAACACGTTTTGAATTTACTGAACTTACAAACTGAACCTACAAAACACCTTACTTTTTTACAGGCATAAAAAAACCGAGCATTACCTCGGTCTTATGAAAGTTCTGACTTATCGTTTTAATGAAACATCGGCAAAACAACAAACAACAACAGTTCAATCACGCCAACACCCACCGGAAACCATGCTTTAGGCACTTTCTCTACCATGGCTTTGACACCAAATACAATTCCACCAATGGCTAAAATATAGGCCACCGGAGCCAATAGGATTGAAATAAACAGTAACGGTGCTAGGGCAACCATCGCCCAGCTTGCTGTAACGCTATTGCTTGGGTTGTATGCCTTGGTATTACGCATATCATCAGGGATTGAACTTGCTGACTGTAGGCGAGAGATAACAGCATTAATATCTGAATCCGATAAAGAATCCTGAACAACCTCGATGTCTTTCATACCAAGTGTGATTTTCTTGTTTTTATAAAGCGATTTAACTAAATCATCCCAATTGGCGGTATCCGATAATTGATCAACGATTTCGTGCGCTTCCTGCTTGATTGACATAAAAACTCCTCCAGTGCCAGTTTTCTCATTCAAATTGATAGTTTTGCATTATCGCTATATTAGCAGGTTATTTGTAACTTTAAATAGTCAAACAGTGATTTAAATCATATCTTGTGCCAGTTTTTATTTTTTTAAAATTTATTACCCATGAATACTTTACGTTTTCTGCAACTTTCGACTATTATAGATATAAATTGAAATATAGAGATATCGGTACATAGATTGCTTACTTTGCCGATTTTATTTCACAAATAGAACAATAAACAGTGCGCATTTTAGCCGCCCTGCTTAATATCACGTCCACTTTATTGAACCGATTTATTTGATTAGGAGTTAATTCTCATGGCAATGATGCCTGGTTTACAAATTAATGTAGGTCAACAATTAAAGTTAACCCCTCAACTACAGCAATCAATCAAGATTCTTCAGTACTCTGCACTTGAAGTTCAACAAACCATTGAAGCAACCCTTGAATCCAATTATATGCTTGAAGTGGAAGAGGAAGGACTTTCAGAGGAAGAGCAAACTCATGAACTTGTTGAAAACTCTCTAAAAGAGCTTAAAGAGAGTAATCCACAAGAAGACCAGCCTATCGATATCAATAATAATGAAAATATTGGTGATGATATGGATGTAGATTGCAATTGGGACGAAGTCTATTCCGATTACAGCTCTACAAAAACCAGTTCTCAAACCACCTCTTCAGATGATTTTGTCGCCGCTGAAAACTACACATCAGCCGATAAAAGTTTGCATGATCACCTTTACTGGCAATCTGACATTTTTCAATGGGGCGAAAACGAAGACATCATCGCTGACTTTATCATCGATGATATTAACGATGAAGGATATTTAATCTCCTCCCTGCCTGAACTTCTCGCGTCGATCAGCGAACAGTATCCGGAAGCAACGTTTAGCCTTGAACTGCTTGAGTCGGTATTAAAAACCATTCAACAATTTGAACCTACTGGCGTTGGGGCTCGGAGTATTCAAGAATCTCTACTGCTTCAACTTGCAAACATGGTGCAAACACCGTATGTGGTAACAGCAAAGCAATTAATTACTGAAAACTTTGATTGGCTAACCTATCACGATCATAAGCGTATTAAAAAAATGTACGGTTTGGACGACAATGAACTGAATACCCTTTTTAAGTTAATTCAAACACTTAATCCGCGTCCCGGTAGAGAGTTTTCAGCTTCGGACTCTGAAGTCATTATTCCGGATTTACGTTTAAAGCGGATAAAAGATGGCTGGCTAGTAGAGCTCAATGCGGATGCATTTCCACGTTTAACGGTTAATGCCTCTTATATTGACTTAGCTGCCAACCTTAATGACAGTGAACAGACTAAAAAAATCAAAGAGCAACTGATTGAAGCCAAAGGACTCATAAAAAGCATTCATAGTCGTGGTGAAACCTTGTTAAAAGTGGCTACATTTATCATTGAAAAACAGCACGGTTTTTTTGAAGAAGGTGAATTAGCTATGCAACCTCTCGTTCTTAGGGATGTTGCCGAGCACCTGGGCTTACATGAGTCAACGATTTCAAGGGCAACTAATCAAAAGTACATGCAAACCCCGCGTGGAACATTTGAATTAAAGTATTTCTTTTCATCCGGCGTAAGCCAATATGGTAGTGCGGATCAATCCGCTATTTCAATTAAGGCACATATTAAAGGACTTATCGATAAAGAAGATCCTAAAAAACCATTAAGTGACAGTAAATTAATGGACTTATTAGAGCTTGATAAAGAGATCAGTGTTGCACGTCGAACCATTGCAAAATACCGAGAAGCGCTTGGCATTCCTTCATCTAGCGAACGCAAAAAATTGAATAAATTTAAACTTTAGCCCTCGCGCTAAACGGATGTTTTTTTTTCGATATCACGTATAATCTACACCTATCTGATTTTAATTATTTTAAGTGATAGGTGTCGAAACCATGAACCGAGTTAATGTAGAACAAATTCAACAAGTTGCCCAACAACAATGGGAGCAACAAGCTGATTTTAAAGAGTACATGTCTGCTGTAAACCCCAATATGCCTAAGATCGATGTGATCGATTACCCAAATACACTACATGAGTCTGGCGAAACTCGAATCATTCCATTTGACCTTTCTGAACAACTTAATACCGACTACCCTGCCACATCTCCTAACTTAATGGCTAACTATCTGCGTATTTGTAAAGATGACACACTTAAAACCGACGCTAAAGCCACATCACAAATGTTTTATGTGATTCGTGGAGCAGGAAAAACCCAAATGTCACACGGAACCATTAACTGGAAAACGGGCGATTTATTTACCCTTCCAGGTGTTCCTGATGCTCTTCATCACGCAACTGAAGACGCTGCTATTTACTGGGTAACAGATGCACCTTTACTGAAGTATTTGGGCGTCACTCCAAATGAAGAACGGTTCAAACCTGTTCTTTATACCAAAGAGCGTCTTTGTAAAGAACTGGCTTCCGTTCGTGAAGAAGGAACCGACAGAAACCGCACTGGCATTTTACTATCTAACCCGAACTTTCCAAAAACGATGACCCTTACACATACTTTATGGTCACTTTATAATGCACTTCCAGCGGGAATTCATCAAAAAGCGCATCGTCATAACTCGATTGCACTCGATTATTGCGTGGCTGCTGGTCCTGAAACTTACACCTTAATTGGCAAAGAGATTGATGAAAACGGTAACATCATTAATCCAATTAAAGCAATGTGGAAACCGGGTTGTGTTTTCATTACCCCTCCTGGCTATTGGCACTCCCACCACAATGACTCTAATGAAGATGCCATTGTGTTACCAATTCAGGATGCTGGTATCATTATGAATATGCAGGTTCTTGACTTTCAATACATTCGATAGTGCAGCGCATTGCG
>JGI997J19993_1000318_pt1 | contig 15534 bp, 19 predicted proteins | sample Etolagbewater25m_FD_19993 | JGI IMG/M metagenome (IMG submission 19993)
CAGTAAGAACAACGTCTTGTCCTACATTTGTTTCGTTTAAATCTGTACAGTAATGAGTTCTCAAAATATAGAGTCCTAAAAATAATTTTCGCGATTATAGCCAAAGTTGGCTTATGTAGTGTATAATTGGTCTGTAATTTATATATTTATGTACTAGGATTTATTTTGCAAGCAATTAGTATTAAAAAAGTTGGTGTTCTTTTGAGACCTTCAACTCCAGAGTTAAAAAGTACATTTTTTAAGATTGAAAAGATTTTTGCCAAATATAATATTGAAGTTTATATCGATAGTATTAGCGGTGGTATGATTGATGTTATGGGTATGGAATTTGAACGTTTATGTAAGCAATGTGACATTCTTGTTACGCTTGGTGGTGATGGTACATTAATAGCTGCAGTAAGAAGAAGTTTTGATTATGATATACCTGTTCTTGGAGTTTATGCCGGTAATCTTGGTTTTTTAGCTGATGTTAGTGTAGATGAACTTGAAGAATTTGTAGAAAATATGCTTAACAAGCATTGTAGAATTGATGAACGTTCAGTGTTGGAAGCAACAATCGTACAAAATGGTGAGACTATCTCTATACATGCGTTTAATGATATAGTTTTGACTCGTCCCTCTATATCAAATATGATTAGTATAGAGACTTTAGTAGATAATAAAGCTTTTAATACTTATTATGGAGATGGTGTAATTGTCGCTACACCGACAGGATCAACAGCTTATAATATTTCTGCTGGTGGACCAGTTCTTTTTCCTTTGGCAAATGTTTTTACACTCACTCCAATCTGTCCACACTCTTTAACACAAAGACCCGTTGTGCTTCCTGGCGAATTTTCAATAGAGATGAAAACACCGTCAAATCCAGCACTTATGATTGTAGACGGACAGGATATGCATGAATTGGATATTGGAGAGAGTGTGCATATTCGACTTGCTAAGAAAACGGCAAAACTTATACACAGGGAAGAGTTTAACTACTTTGATGTACTTAAAGAAAAACTAGGATGGGGTGAATAAACGCTATTCGTTTATTCAGTAATTTTATTTAGTTCTTTTGCCTGTGTAACTGCTCTAGAATATGTTCTATGCATATTTTCTTCTTTTATTAACGAAACAATATCATACTTGTTTAAGTCTTGAAAAACTTCATTATTTGTACCAGATGTTAGCACTATAGTACCATTTTCCTTAAGTATTCGTATTGTTTCTTTAAAGTTGTGTAGTGCTGTTGAATCTATAAAACTAACATGTCTCATTCTGATAATTAAAATCTTAGATGAGAGGGCACTTTTTTTTATGAGTTCTGCGTATTGTTTTGCTGAAGCAAAAAAGAGAGGACCTCCTATTTCATAAACAGCTATTCCCTTAGGTAGGTTTTCATAGTTTTCTATGTCATCTACGTCATTACTCGTAATGAGTTCATGTCCATCTACATCTGCCATTCTTTTCATAAATAGAAGTGCTGATAATACAATCCCTACTTGAATAGCAACTGTTAAATCCACTAACACAGTTAATATAAAAGTTGACAGTAATACAATATAGTCAAATGGTGAGCCTTTTAAAATAGAAATAAAAGATTTCCATTCACTCATATTAAAAGCTACAATTATTAAAATTCCTGCAAGACAGGACATAGGTATTAATTTTGCAAAGTCTATAAAAAATAGCATAATTAAAAGTAAAATAATAGAGTGCGTTATACCTGCTATTGGAGTTCTTCCTCCATTTTCAATATTTGTTGCTGTTCTTGCTATTGCTCCAGTTGCTGGAATACCTCCAAAAAATGGAGTAGCTATATTTGCTACTCCTTGAGCAATTAACTCCGTATTTGAACGATGTGCTCCACCTATCATACCATCTGCTACTACAGCGGATAGAAGAGATTCTACACTGCCTAATATAGCAATAATGAAGGCTGGAATAAGATATGTACCGAGATCTTCAAATTTGAAATTTAGAGTTGAGAATGTAATATCATTAGGAATAGTACCAAAGAATGTTTCTATCGTTGAGACAGGAAGATCAAAAAGCTGGACAATAAATGTAATGAAAATAATAGCAACAAATGAACCTGGAATTTTAATTTTACTGCGTTTAAAACAAATAACTATTAAAATTGTAGCAAGAGTAAGAAAGAGAGCATATAGGTTGATTTCATCTATATGTTCAAAATAAGCTACCCATTTTTCAAAAAATTCAGAAGGAAGTTTTTCTATATTTAAGCCTAAAGCATCTTTGATCTGTGTTGAAAAAATTACTAGAGCAATACCACTAGTAAAACCAACAACTAATGGATGAGGAAAATATCTTAGTAGATTTCCAAGTCTTAAAAGTCCAAAAAGAACCAATATGACTCCAGCCATAACAGTTGATATAAGAAGACCATCAATTCCGTATTGTTCTATAATACCATAGACAATAACAATAAAAGCGCCGGTTGGACCTGCTATTTGAACCTTGCTACCACCTAGAATGGATACTATTAATCCTGCAACAATAGCCGTGATAATACCTTTTTCTGGTGAGACACCAGAGGCAACGGCAAAAGCAATAGCGAGTGGTAAAGCAACAATTCCAACTATTGTGCCTGCAATAATATCTGTAAATATTTGTTCTTTGGAAATGCCATTTTTTAATAATGTAAAAAGTTTTGGTTTAAATAGGGATGTCATGATACTCTTTTGTATAAGTTAGCCACCTAGGCTTTACGCGTTTTGTTTTAATTCCTCTGTTTTAAAGCGAATTATAATGACCTAGAGCTTAATAAAAAAGAATAATGAAGCAGATTAATCTTTTTGATGTTGAACGTAAGCATGTGCAAACCAACCAATAATAACATCAAGAGCAAGTAAACGTAAGATAAGTAATGATAGGGGCATCTGTATTGAGCAAAACAGAAATTGTATTTCAACGACTGCTACATATTGAAATATTTTAAATATGACAAAATGCAATAAAATTATATATTATTTTGACTCTAAGTTAGAATTACAAGAATTTGGAATAGATATGATAAAGGATAAAAGGATTTCAACTCTTTTTGGACTTTTAAAGTTAAAAAAGTATAATTCAAATAGAGATTCCAAAGTAGGTTTGGAACAATAAGAGGTAAGAAAATGATAGAGAGATTTTACTTAAAAGACTATCTTAGTTTTAAAGAGAGTGAGATGAACTTTTCATCTGGTCTTGTAGTATTTACAGGTCCAAGCGGTAGTGGTAAGTCAATACTCATGAACTCTATACTTTCTTCATTGGGTGGGGCTTCTTGTGAAGCAACTCTGTGCGAGTCTAGTGTCACTTGGGATATAAATACAGATGAAACAGGTATAGAAAATGATGAAATTAATGTTTTTAAACATATTAAAAAAGAGAATTCACGTTATTTTGTAAACAATCAAAGTCTCTCTAAAAAAGCTATTGCTTCAGTTGCTTCTTCTTATCTAAGACATCTCAGTTTAAAAGATTTTAGTGACTTTGAAAATGAAAATTTACTGAATATTTTAGATAATAGAATTGAGTCTAAGTCTAATGATATTTATGAACTGAAAAATAGATATAAAAGCGTATATAAAGAACATCAAAAAGTAAAACAAGACCTTCAAACAATAGAAGACGAAGAAAAAAAGATAGTGGAATTAAAAGAATTTGCTGCGTTTGAAATAAAAAAAATAGAAGATATTAATCCAAACGTTGGTGAAGATGAAGAATTAATAAAAATAAAAAAAGAGTTATCCAAGAAAGAGAAGGTCTTAGAACACATAGAATCTGCAAATGAAATTTTCAACTTTGAACATTATGTGAGCAGTGCTTTGGATAGTTTAGAAGTACAAAGCTCATTTTTTGATGATGCAATGAATGAACTCAGAGCAGTTTTAGACAGTGCTGAAAGTAGATTTAGTGCGCTTGATGACGTAGATATAGAGGATGTCTTAAATCGTATTGAAGAGTTAAGTGGGCTAAAACGCAGGTATGGAAGTATAGAAGAAGCTTTAGAATATAAAGAACAAAAAAAACTAGAGTTACAAAAATATGAAAATATTGAAGTGGCAAGAGGTGACTTGGAGTTGAGATATGAAAAACTTCATAAAGAGATTGAAACTTTAGCAGGAAAACTAAGCTTGAAGCGCAACAAAGAACTTTCATTCTTTGAAAAAGATTTGAATTTTTATCTGAAAAGTCTCTATTTGAGAGATGCAACTATTACCCTAGATAAAACAGACTTTAGTGAACTTGGCATTGACTGTCTTTCAATAAAACTAAATGAAACGCAACTCACAAAAATAAGTACCGGAGAGTTTAATAGACTGCGTTTAGCAATATTAGCGCTTAAATCAGAGTTTATGAAAAAACAGGGTGGTGTTTTAATGCTTGATGAAATAGATGCAAATTTAAGTGGAGAAGAGTCTATGAGTGTTGCAAAAGTTTTAAGACAGCTTTCAAAACATTTTCAAATTTTTGTTATTTCTCATCAACCACAACTCACTTCTATGGGAGATCAGCATTTTTTAGTTTATAAAGATGGTAATATATCGTTAACAAAAGAACTTAATTTTGATGAAAAAATAGATGAAATAGCTAGAATTATTAGTGGTGAAAGTATTTCCAAAGAAGCTAAAAAGTTTGCCAAAGAGTTATTAGAAGCCAATAAATGTGTTTTATAATCTCTATTGTAGGAGTCATCTTGGCTTTTAACTTTTTTAATGCAGGCGATTTCTTACTGACTGGCATTTCCTTACTTGTATCTGCATTTTTTATCTATTTGATGATTAAAAATATAATAAGTGTTAAAAAATTAAAACAAAAGAAGAAAAATTATGATAATTGATAGTCATATTCACCTTGATGATAAAAGATACGATGAAGATTTAGATGAAGTTTTAAATCGTGCAAGAGAGGGTGGAGTGAAGAGATTTATAATCCCTGGTGCTGATCCATCAACACTCTCTCGAGCTGTAGAGATATCTGAGAAAAACAATGATGTTTATTTCGCTGTAGGAGTACATCCATATGATATGGATTCTTTTTCAGATTTAGATTTTGAGAAATATGTTTTTCATAAAAAATGTGTAGCTATTGGTGAATGTGGGCTCGATTATTTCCGACTAGAAGGCTCGGATGAAGAAAAAGAGGAAGAAAAACGCAAACAAAAAGAGATATTTATCTCTCAAATTGAGCTAGCAAAAAAATATAAAAAACCACTTATCGTACATATAAGAGATGCTTCAAGAGATTCAAAAGAAATTTTATTAAAGTATGCTGATAAAGAAACAGGAGGTGTATTACACTGTTATAACGCTGATGAAGAGCTTCTAAGCCTTGCAAACAATGGATTTTATTTTGGAATAGGGGGTGTTTTGACATTTAAAAATGCTAAAAAACTAGTCAAGGTCCTCCCAAAAATTCCACAAGAGAAGTTAATTATAGAAACTGATGGTCCATATTTGACACCGACTCCACATCGTGGAGAGAGAAATGAACCCTTATATACTACCTTTATTGCCGAAAAAATATCAGAATTATTAGACATTCCATTGAAAAACATAAGAAATATGACTACACAAAACAGCTTAAAACTATTTAATATTTTTTAATATTAACTACTTTTCCGCCTGCTTTTAAAATATTTATACGGATATTAATGAAGATTTAGCTAGAATGTAACTTACTAAATTCAAAATAAAAGTTGTATATGTATAGATATTTTTTAAGCATTTTATTTCCTATGTTGCTCTTAGCAAACTTAACATATGAGTCAAACTATAATAAAGAGCTCGCGCTTTTAGAGTCTTTTAATATTGAACCATCATTTTTGTATGATCCAATAATGAATGATATGAGACTTAAAAACAATACTACTATAAAAAACAGATTGTTTTTTAGAACTATGCAAGAAGCATATCTGTTTATCCCCGCTATAAAAAATATACTGACTAAATATGATATTCCTCAAGAATTTTTATATTTAGCAATGGCTGAATCAAACTTCTCAACTAAAGCCTACTCGAAAAAAAGAGCTGCAGGACTTTGGCAGTTTATGCCTTTAACTGGAAAGCACTATAAGCTTAACATTGATGAGTATGTGGATGAAAGACGTGATCTTATTAAATCAACAGAAGCTGCTGCAAAGTATTTGTCAGTACTACATGAAAGATTTGGAAAGTGGTATTTAGCAGCTATTGCTTACAATTGTGGCGGTGGAAAACTCAGCAGAGCCATAAGAGAAGCTGGAAGCGATGACCTAAAGATTTTATTAGATCCTAAAAAGAAATACATTCCAAGGGAGAGTAGATTCTATATACGAAAGATTGTTGCACTTGCCCTTATTGGCACGGATGAACAATTTTTATTATCAAGCGAATATGGCTATCTTTTAAATCGTGCTAATGCATATCCAATTGCAACTGTACAGCTTCCAAGTGGAGAATCTTTAAGACGAGTTTCAAAACTCATAGACCTTCCACTTAAAGATTTGCAAAAACTAAATAGACACTTGAAGTACGATTTTGTACCACCATATTCTAAAAAATATGATATTTATATTCCATATATTAAACTTTCTGAGTTTAAACAAAAATATTACGCTGAATCTATGAATAGAATATATAAAATTCATGTTGTTACGCGTGGAGATAATCTTTCATATATTGGAAAAAAATATGGCGTTTCATATAACGTTATTAAAGATTTTAATAATCTCAAAAGTAATCGACTTAGTTTAAAACAAAAGTTAATTATTCCTATTGTTAGTGGTGGTAAAAGTAATAAAAAGATTAATTCTAGACATTACTATATGGTTAAAAAAGGAGACTCACTAGAGTCCATATCGAAGGCCTTTAAGGTGAGTATACAAAATATTAAACTTCAAAACAGTCTTAAAGGTTCACTTATTAAAATTGGAGACAGATTAAAAATTTATGAGTAAGATATATATTTTATCCTCAATCCTCATTACTCTTGTTTTTAATGGCTGTAGCACGAGAGGAGTAGGAACTTATCAAAATTATGATAAACCGAAAAGCTTAAAAACCTATTCAGCAAATAGTAGACACCATAGTAAAACTATGGATAAAAAAACCTATTCTCACCCTACTATGAGACCCTATGTTATTCGCGGTATTAGATACCATCCAACTGTTGTAAGTGTTGGCGATAGATTTAAAGGTAACGCTAGTTGGTATGGTCCTGATTTTCATGGAAAGTTAACATCTAATGGTGAGACATACAATATGTGGGAAATGACTGCTGCGCATAAGACACTGCCAATGAATACTATTGTTAAAGTGACAAATAAAAGAAATGGATTAAGTACGGTTGTTCGAATTAACGATAGAGGACCTTTTATTGCTACAAGAATAATTGACCTCTCAAAGCAAGCTGCTGCAAAAATTGATATGATTGCTTATGGAACAGCTCCTGTAAGTATAGAAATACTTGGGTTTAAGACCAAAGGGAAGAAAAATATACCTACTGAAAAAGAGTTAAAAGAGTCTCCACAGAAACAAGAGATGGATGATTTTGCGCTTCAAATTGCCTCTTTCTCGAAGATAGAGGGTGCCATTAAAACGCAGGAAAAGTATAATAATACCGATGGATATAAAACAATCATCAAAGATGTAGAAAGTGAAAAAGGCAGAATGTTTAAGGTGTGGTTAAAAGGCTTTCATAGTGAAGAAGAAGCTAGAGACTATAAGGCTCAAGGAATATTTAAAAATGCATTTATTGTAAGAGAAGGATAAACGTGATAACAAAAACAAGAACAACAAAAGAGACAGATATAACTATTTCATTAGATTTAAATGGTACTGGTAAGAGTAAGATAAAAACTGGTGTTGGGTTTTTAGACCATATGCTTGAAAGTTTCTCAAAGCACTCTTTAATAGACTTAGAAATTAGTTGTAAAGGTGATACACATATTGATGATCACCATAGTGTAGAAGATGTAGGTATTGTATTAGGTTCTCTTTTGGCTGAAGCTATTTATCCTGTTAAAAACATGGAGCGCTTTGGTAGTGCAAATATTGTTATGGATGAGGCTTGCGTGTCGTGTGATTTGGATCTTAGTAATCGCCCTTTTTTAGTTTATGAGCTTACTGTAACTGGTAAAGTGGGGCAGTTTGACACAGAACTTGTAGAAGAGTTTTTTAGAGCTTTTGTCCTTAACTCTAGAATAAGTACACATATTGTAGAACTCCGCGGAAAAAATAAACACCACATCATTGAGGCAGCGTTTAAGTCTGTTGCTGTTGCTATTCGTCGAGCTACAGCGAAGAATGAAAGAGTTGGAATTCCAAGTACAAAAGATGTTTTATGATTAAATTAATTGTTTTAGATGTTGATGGCTGTTTAACTGATGGAAAGATTATCTATTCAACTGATGGAGCAGAAAGTAAAAATTTTAATGTAAAAGATGGACTTGCAATTGCTACATGGATAAGAATGGGTAATCATGTGGCTATTATTACAGGTCGACAGTCTAAAATAGTAAAACAACGTGCAGATGAGTTAGGTGTTAAGCATCTTTTCCAAGGTATTAAAGACAAAGATAGAGTTTTAAAAGAGTTAGTTGAATCTCTGGGTTTTAATTTTTTTGAAGTTGGCGCTATTGGTGATGACTTAAATGATTACAAAATGCTTAGTATAGTTGGTAGAAGTTTTACTCCAAAAGATGGCGTGAAAGAGATACAAGGCATAGTTAAAACTGTTTTAAATTGTAATGGTGGAGATGGTGCTGTTCGCGAAATGATAGATATATTAGTAGATGAAAATGACCAAAGAGATGAATTTTTATCGTTTTGGATTTAAAGGATAAGTTATTAATATTAATATACTTTTTGCTCTGATTTTAACTGCTTTGATTATGATATTTGTTTTATTTCAACCTATGAAAATTAAGCAGCAAGAATTTGGAGATATTCCAATATTCGAATTGAATTTTTTTACTCTGCATGAATTAGACAGAGCAGGTCTTCAGACCTTGATGACGGGTGATGATGCGATAAGATATGAAGATAGATATACTGTCTCAAATATTAATTATACAGATAACTCTGAAGAGTATATAGCAAATATGAAAGCAAAACGCGGACTTTATAAAGATAATATTGTCAACTTAGAAGAAGATGTAGTATATGCAAGAGAAGATGGATTGACTTTTAAAACCAACAAAGCTAGTTATAATAAAGATACATCAATAGCTATTACAGAGAGTGATTATACTTCGTATATGGGTGATAATGTCGTTAACGGCTCATTTGTAAAGTATAATAACTCTTTAAATAGAGTAAATTCAAAAAATGTTACAGCAACGTACCAATTAAAAGAGAGATAATATGAAATATGTAGTACTTTTAACACTCGTTTTAACTTCACTTCTTATGTCAGAAGAACTAAAAGTAAAAGCAAACTCTTTTAGTGCAGATGAAAATAGCGGAATTTCTGTTTTTAGTGGTGATGTTAATATTGTTAAAAAGAATGATGAGTTAAATGCATCAAAAGTTACAATTTATGTAGATAAAGAGAAGGAACCTACAAAGTTTATAGCAGTAGGAGAAGTTTCTTTTGTTTTAGAGACTAAGCAGGGTGAAATATATAAAGGAAAGGCTCAAAAGGTTATTTATTTGCCAGCTAAAAAAGAGTATCACTTTTATAAACAAGTACATTTAGTACAATTAGGTGACAAGAAAGAGATAATAGGTGAAGAGGTGGTTTTAAAAACAGTAGAGGGTAAAGCCTATGCTAAAGGTGTTAAATCTGAACCGGTAATAATGATCTTTAAAATTCCTAGTGAAGAAACAAAGGAAAAAAAATGATAGAAATAGTTGACGCAAAATTCATCACATCTGCTCCAAATGTATCGGCTGCACCTGAGTCAGAAAAACAAAATGAAGTTGTTTTTATGGCACGTTCGAACGTTGGTAAAAGCTCTCTTTTAAATGCTCTTACAAATCATAAAGGCTTAGCTAAAGTTTCATCTACGCCCGGTAAAACTAGACTGATAAATTATTTTGATGTAACATTTTTGGATAGAGATACAGAAAAAAAATACGAAGCAAAATTTGTAGATTTACCTGGTTTTGGTTATGCAAAAGTATCTAAATCTATGAAATATGACTGGGAAAAAAATCTAACAGACTACATAGCACAAAGAGAACAAATTAAGTTATTTATTCATCTTATAGATTGTAGACATCCACATCTTGATATTGATACATCTGTAAGTGAGTTTTTATTTGATAATACGAAGGAAAACCAAGTTATTTTACAGATATTTACAAAGATAGATAAATTAAATCAAAAAGAACAAAATGCACTAAGACGTGAATTTCCAAACGCAATGATGGTCTCAAGCTCAAAAAAAAGAGGAACTCATAAAATTATAAAAGTCATACATGATATTTTAGAGGAAAATACAAATGAAGATTGAGTATGTAAAAGCAAAACTTTCTGATATATCAAAAATGCAAAAACTTGTAATGCCAGAGGTGGAGTCTGGAGTTATTTTAATGAGAAGTGAAGATGAAATAGCTACAAATATAAGATCTTATATATTGGCTATTCTAGATGGAGAAATTGTGGGATTTACTGCCTTGCATATCCATACCGCATATCTTGCAGAAATAAGATCTTTGATAGTAAAAGAGGGTGTTAGAGGACAAACTATAGGTGAAAATTTAGTTCTTAAAGCTTTAGATGAAGCAACTTCATTGGGTTTACAACGTGTTCTTAGTTTAACTTATAGACAATCATTTTTTGAGCGTTTAGGTTTTGTAGAAATTCCAAAAGAGTCATTACCAGAGCATAAAATCTGGGCGGACTGTATTAAATGTAAGCACTTTCCGGTATGCAACGAAGTCTCTCTCATCAAAAACCTTTAGTACCATTTTTATATATTGTTTTATTTATAATATATGGTAGCCTAAGCAGTATTTATTTATTTTTACCGCCTCTTTTGGCAGTTTTGTTTGTTCTGTTTTTAAAAGCAATGAATAGGGATGATTTCTTACTCTTGATGTTAATATCTTTTTGTTTATTACTTTTTGAAGCAAATAAAGGTTATTTGATATTTAGTACGATAATTTACTTTGCTTTGGTATATAAATTTGTAATGCCAAAAATCATACAAAATTTCAGTTGTACTTCTTGTATAAGAATAGCCTCTGTTCTCTTGGCATATGTTGGATATTACATCTACTTAATAGTAGTTTCAAATATCTTTTTACTGCCTATGCCTGAATTGAATTTTTATATTTTATATTATATGCTGATAGAATTCTTCATTGTGAGCCTTTTATGAAAATCAAATTTATAATAATTTTCTTTTCTATAGTTTGGATTGGAATAATTGTTCGGGTATTCTTTTTAGCGGTACAATCAAATGTATATTATGAAAATTTATCTTATAGAAACACTATAAAAAATGAGCAGATTGCTCCTGTTCGAGGGACCATTGCAGATAGAAACAATAAACCTGTTGCAATAAATAAACTTGGGTTTAAAATACAATTAGCACCCCATTTAAGAAGTAAAAAAAATATAGATATCTTTAATAAAGAGATAGATACTATTGTCTCTCTTCTTCCAAAATTAGATAGAGAAGAAATACTCAAAAACTATATAAAAACAGATTCATTTTACAATCATAACTATATAGATATTGTGCACTTTATTCCATATGAAGATATTTTATCTGTATATACTGTCTTGTCTTTAAGAGAAAACATCAAGATTATACCAGCACCAAAAAGATACTATCCTTACAATAATATTGCGGCACATATTATTGGTTATGTGTCTCGTGCAAATAAAAAAGATATTGATAAAGACTCTCTTCTTGAACTGATTGGTTATACGGGAAAAACTGGGATCGAAAAATATTACAATTCTTATTTGCAAGGTCTGCCTGGTAAAAGAATGATTAAAGTTAATGCTAATAATCAAGAAATTGAAGAGCTTATGTACGAGAGTGCAGATGAAAATAGAAAATTAACTTTAAGTTTGGATATCGAACTTCAAGAGTACATATCTAAAATATTTGAAAAAAGAGTTGGCGCTGCAATAGTTATGAATGTTGATGGTTCCATACTCGCTGCTGGAAGTTTTCCAAATTATGACTTAAATATATTTGTGTCTGGGATGTCTTATAATATGTATGATAAACTCTCTTCTAGCCTTGATCATCCTTTTACAAACAAGTTAATTAATGGTTTATACCCTCCAGGTTCTACTATAAAACCAACACTTGGACTTTTATATATAACTACAGACTTAACTGAGAACTGGCAAGTTAATTGTGAATCACACTTACCCCTTGGTAAAAGGATATATAGATGTTGGAAAAGACAAGGTCATGGAACTACCGATATAACAAAGGCTATAAGAGAAAGTTGTGATGATTATTTCTACAAAGGCAGCTTAGTTCTAGGAAATGAAAAAATGAGTCAAGGTTTGATTCGTTATGGCTTAAGTCAAAAAACAGGTATTGACTTACCTAATGAATTTATTGGTATTGTTCCATCGCGTGAGTGGAAAAAAAGAAAATATAACAGAAATTGGAACATTGGTGAAACTGTAAATACTTCAATAGGACAGGGAGATTTTCTTGTAACTCCAATGCAAATGGCTCAACAAACAGCACTCATTGCAACATCAAAACTGCCAACGCCTCATTTGGTAAAATTGATAGGTGCTGAACCATATGTAGCTAATTTAAAGAGTGTATTTAACGCCAAAGAATTAAAGAAACTTCCTATTATAAGAAAAGCTATGTATGAAGTTTGTAACCACCCAAAGGGAACAGCTACTGGATATATTCATTCGAAAGTTAAGATTGCGGGAAAAACTGGTACTGCTCAAGTTGTTGCAATTAAACAAGATATTGCTAAAAGAGCGTTAGAACATGAAATGGCATACTATACACGTTCTCATGCATGGTTTACAAGTTATGGACCGTATAAAAACCCACAATATGTTGTATTGGTTATGGTTGAACATGGCGGACACGGTGGACAAGCCGCAGGAGGAATTGTTTCAAAAATATATGACAAGCTTTTGGAACTAGATTATATAAAAAAGTAAATTTTTAGAGAGTGTTTTATTGAGAAAACACAGTTTATGCAACTGCGTTTTGAATAAATAGAGCTAAGATGATTAGTAAAAAGATTCCGCCAGCTTTATTGTAGAGTTTATTTGCAAGTATAAATACAAGAGTGATAGATGCTGCCACCATTATAAGCATATCAAATTTTGTAGCAATTAAATCTATAGTCAATGGATTAATAAGAGAAGCTGCCCCTAAGACCATAGAGAAATTTGCTACATTTGATCCAATGATATTTCCTATACTCATCTCTGCATTTCCTTTTTTTATAGCGACTAAGGATACTACTAATTCAGGTAAAGATGTTCCAAGTGCTATAAGAAGAAGTCCAATAATCCACTCACTTACACCGAACGCTCTTGCTATATTTGTTCCGCTTTCTACAACAAAATTTGCACCCCCTATAGTTAAAATAAAACCTATAAGTAAGAGGACAATAGTTTTCCCCCATTTGAATTTTTCTTCTATGAGATCTTCATCTATGTCACCCTCTAAATCTTCTCGAGAATTTTGGAATAAAAAAATTAGATATGAGACCATTAAAAGAAGATATAAAGTACCATCAATTCTACCTATCACGCCATCTTGAACCATGATAAAAAATAAAACTAGAGGTATCACAACCCAGCCACTGTCAAGTGAAAAAAGTTCTCTGTTTGGAACCATTTTTTTGGAGATAAAAAAAACAGCACCAAGTACAAGCGTAATATTAAAAATGACACTACCTACTACATTTGCTACAGCCATATCACTTTTGCCTTGTCCTGCTGCCATCATTGAAGCTGCCATCTCTGGTAAAGAAGTACCAAACGCAACTAGTGTGGCACCAATCACAAAGTGAGATATTTTAAAATGAAGAGCAATTCTCTCAGACTCTTTAATGATAAAATCAGCACCATAAATTAAAGCTGCCATAGCAACTATAAATATTCCAAAATCCATTCTTATCCTTGTGTTCTAATTATTAAACTATCTGGCAAATTAAACTGCTTTATCAACTCTTTTTCTTTTTCTCTCATCTCTCCATTATCTACTTCATGGTCAAATCCGAGAAGATGTAGAAGTCCATGGATAAAGAGTAGGGCAAGTTCATCATCATTTTTGTGGGAAAATTCTTTTGCTTTTTCTTCTATATGAGAAGATGATATAACTATACTTCCTAAGGGAAACATAGTCATTTCTTCGTATGGAAAGCTCAAAACATCTGTCGATTTGTCAATATTTCGATGTTCTTTGTTGATACTTTTCATCTCATCATCTGTTGTTATAATAAGCTCAATATCTTTGTCTGTAAGAGTCTTAGCAATCATGCTAAGAAAATCTTCGTTTATATTTAATGTGGTTCTATTATCAAGTTCAATCATAAGTGGAATTATATCAAATTAAGTGCTTTTATTTGTTATCTTACTAATTTATTGCGAGGAGGTGAAGAATATTTTTTTAGAATATGTTAAAATCTACTTATGAATATAAAAAATAAAAAAGCACTCTGTGTTATGAGTGGTGGCATGGACTCTACACTAAGTGCATACATGATGAAAAATGAAGGTTATGACATAGTAGCTGTGCATTTTAACTATGACCAAAGAACTGAGGCAAAAGAACTTGTCTGTTTTCATAATATATGTGATGATTTATCGGTTAAAGAGAAATATGTTTTAGATTTAGACTTTTTTAAACAACTGGGAGCATCTGCCTTAACGGATAAAAATATTGAAGTGCCAACGGGTGGAGTTGAACCTGGTGTGCCTGTGACATATGTACCTTTTAGGAATGGAATCTTTTTATCTATGGCAGCAGCGATTGCTGAAAAAGAGGGTGCAGAAATTATTAGTATAGGTGTAGTAGAAGAAGATAGTAGCGGTTATCCTGATTGCAGAGAGTCTTATATCAAAAGTATGCAAGAATCAATTAACCTTGGCACAAAAGATGAAACAAACATAGAAATTAAAATGCCACTTGTTCATTTACAAAAATCTCAAATTGTTCAAGAATCATTGGCTTTAAATGTTCCACTTGAACTTACTTGGAGTTGCTATAAAAACGAAATGAAAGCTTGTGGCGTTTGTGATAGTTGCAGACTTAGATTGGGTGGTTTTGCCAAAGCTGGAGTTATAGATCCGATAGAGTATGAATCAGATTTTATTTAAAGACTTAGTAATTGAGCATATATGCAAACCAAGACTAAAGCATAGCTATATTAGTGTAAATAAAGAGCTGAAAGTAACTCTAAAAACGGCAAGAGTTTCCAAGCTTTTTATAGATAACTTACTTTTAGAAAAAGAAAACTGGATTAGAAAACAGCTCACAAAATTAGAACAAAATACTTTAGAAAAAATAAATCTCGAAGATGAAGTTCTTCTTTTTGGAGAAGTGCATAGCATAGATATTATAGAAGCTAAATATTTAAGAGAAAAACTTCGAAAACTTAA
>JGI997J19993_1000321_pt1 | contig 15451 bp, 14 predicted proteins | sample Etolagbewater25m_FD_19993 | JGI IMG/M metagenome (IMG submission 19993)
TCTTACACAAAATTACAAAAAGTGATAGCAGCAGTTGAGTTACTATATGTAGATGATATCAAACTTAGTAAAATAGTTGATAAATCAATTGCAGGACTTCTGCACGAGCTAGATGCACACTCATCGATGTTAAATAAAGAGTCGTATAAAGAGATGCAAGTTGAGACAAAAGGTGAGTTTGGAGGGCTAGGTATCGTTATAGGTCAAAGAGAGGGTGCACTTACTATCATCTCCCCTATAGATGACACACCTGCATATAAAGCTGGGGTAAAAGCTGGAGATATTATCTTAAAGATAAACGACCAATCAACATTAAATATGTCACTATCTGATGCAGTTGATATTATGAGAGGTAAAAAAGGTACACCAATAGATATAACAATTGTACGAAAAGGTGAACTTGATCCTATAGAGATACATATCATAAGAGATATCATAAAAATAGAATCGGTAACTTCAAAAATGATAAATGAAGAGATACTTTATCTTAGAATCTCATCATTTATGGATATGAGTNTATCAAGTGATCTTAGAAAAATAATAGATGAAAAAAAAGATATCACAAAAGCGATAGTTCTAGATCTTAGAAACAACCCAGGTGGNCAACTTAGTCAAGCTATTGAGGTGAGTGATCTTTTTATAAAAGATGGTGTTATAGTTTCTCAAAAAGGTAAAGATGAGAGNGAAAATGAGGAGTTTAAAGCTACAAGCTCTTCAACAGTTACAGATGTACCAATGGTGGTTCTTGTAAATGGTGGAAGTGCAAGTGCAAGTGAGATTGTAAGTGGTGCTTTACAAGATCACAAACGTGCTGTTATCATAGGTCAAACAACATTTGGAAAAGGTAGTGTTCAAAGGATCATACCTATATCTGATGATAATAGTGAAGCTATAAAACTTACAATCGCTAAATATTATCTACCAAGTGGAAGAACTATCCAAGCAAAAGGGATCGAACCTGATGTAGTAGCATATCCAGGGAAAGCTCCATCTGAAGAGCCAAGTGCTTTTAAGCTAAAAGAGGAAAATATGAGAAAGCACCTAAAAGGTGAACTAGAAAAAATCGAGGATAAAACAGTAGAAAAAGAGGATGACAATAGAACTGTTGAGGATAAAACTATCATAACAACTGAGCAACTTCTAGAAGACAATCAACTAAAAGTTGGTGTTGATATTTTAAAATCATTAATAATTATGAAAAACTAAAAAAAGGAAAAAGTATGACTATAGATAAAATAATAGAACTTGGACTTTGGCCAGAGTCTAAAAAAACTACAACACAAAAAGGGATAGAGGAGCTAGAAAAGATAGGATACAACCTATTTTATATAGGTAAAAATGCAGATCTTTACACATGCCCAGGTGAAGAGGCAAAAGTACTATTAGTAAGAAGTGATAGAACTTCAGTATTTGATATACCTTTAAATTTAGAGATTGAAGGTAAAGGGATAATCCAAACAGCTATCTCAAATGCAGGTGCAGCATATGCTAAAAACTCTGGCATTAGAACAGCGATATTAGATGAGTCTATTGATAGCTCTTTAGAGGTATCTAGCAGATGTCAAATGATGGAGCTATGTAAACCACTAGAGGCTGATATAGATGGGGAAACTGTACAGTTTGAGTTTATTTTTAGAAACTATCTAACAGGTTCACTTTATGATGCATGTCAAAATGGGATCGATCCATATGGATTAGAGTTACCATCAAATTTAGCTCAATGGCATAAGTTTGAAACACCAATTTTTACCCCAACTACAAAAGGGATCAAAGATGAGCCTTTAAATCACGTAGCAGTTAGGGAAAAATTTCCAGAGATAATAGCTAGTATGGAAAAACTATTTAAAGATTTTAGTCAATATGCACACCAAAATGGTATAGTGGTAGTTGATACAAAGTTTGAGATATTTGTTGATTCAAATGGAGAGTGGGTATTAGGTGATGAAGTTTTAACACCAGAAAGTTCTAGATTTATCGCTTTAGAGGATTTCAAGGAGGGTAACTATATCTCAATGGATAAACAGATCTTAAGGGATTTTGCAAAAGAAAACAGCTGGAAAGAGAGATCAAAAGAGCTTAAGGTTGGTGAAAAACTTGATGTTGAAGTTCCACAATCTATTAAAGATAGTATTTTAAATGGATACGAAACTATACTAAATAGACTACATAAGTAGTAAATTGTTGTAAGGCAGTTTTAGATATAATCGCTAAATAATATAATCGAAGGTAAGAAATGAAAGCAATAATAAACATAGCACTTAAAAAAGGTGTATTAGATTCTCAAGGTAAAGCGACACACCATACACTTGATACGATTGGTTTTGCTGATATTGTTAAAGATGTAAGAGTTGGAAAACAGATCATTATGGAACTAAATTGTTCTTCAAAAGATGAAGCTACAAAGCAAGCAACTGTAATGTGTGAGCAACTTCTTGCTAATACAGTTATAGAAGATTATGAAATCATAATAGAAGATTAAGATGAGAGTAGCAGTATTACAATTTCCAGGGACAAATTGCGAGTATGATACAAAATATGCATTTGAAAAACTAGGTGCCGAAGTTATCATAGTGTGGCATGAAGATACAGCATTACCAGAAAATATCGATCTTGTAGTAGTACCTGGTGGTTTTTCATATGGAGATTACTTAAGAAGTGGAGCACTAGCAAAATTTGCACATATTATGGATGGGGTAAAAGAGTTCGCTAATAATGGTGGAAAAGTTTTAGGTATCTGTAATGGATTTCAGATATTAACAGAAACTGGACTTCTACCAGGGGCTTTAAAAAGAAATGACAACTTACATTTTATATCAAAACATCACCATCTAAAAGTTGTAAACAATGATAATGATTTTTTAAAAGATCTTGAAGTAGATGAGGTAGTAAATATCCCAGTAGCCCATCATGATGGTAACTATTTTATTGATGAAGATGGGTTAGCAGAACTAAAAGCAAATGGTCAAATACTTCTACAATACTGCAATGAAAAAGGTGAAAACCAAGTATTAAATGGTAGTGTTGAGCAAATAGCAGGTATTTGTAATAAAAACAAAAATGTATTTGGACTTATGCCTCATCCAGANCGNGCNATGGAGACACTGCTAGGTTGTGATGATGGGGTAAAGATGTTACAAGGTTTTTTTAAATAATATAAAAAATGGATATTTTAAAATATTTATTAAGAATATCCATAATACTATTCTTTACTTTAACTATATCGCAATCTAACGATATAGTTAAAGCAAAAGAGATATACTTATCATATGAAAGTTACCCAAAAAGGGTGTTTTCAAATCAAAGATTTATCATAAAACTAAAAGCTTATATTTTAAAAGAGGATGAAAGCTTTGATTCTATTGTGACCACATTTGTTGATCAAGAAAATATAGATATAACAACTACAAAACCAATTTGGGAAAAATCAAAAGATAGTTTATACTTCACAAATATAAGTTTTAAAGTTTCTAAACAAAAATTCAAAATGCCACTTATTACAGTTGCACTTATAAAAGATAATGAGATTATAGACTATAAATCAATAGACCCATTAGATATAGAGTATGAAAATATAGCTATAGATCAACAACTATTCTGTAATGTTATTGCAAATGATCTTCAAATAAATAGTATCAAAACAAAACAGTACTCAAACAATATGTTACTCTCTACTATAAACATAGATAGTAAATATAGCAATATAGAGGACTTTGAGATACAAGGTTATAAAGAGCAAGGGATAAAACATTTTGAAAATAAAGATGGGACACAAAACATATATTACTATCTTTTAGTACCAAGCCACACTAAACAGATAGATTTTTCATACTATAATATACTTTTAAAAGAGTTTATCAAGATATCTTTACCAGTAGAGTTAAGCCAAGAGCTTGTAAGTACCCAAACAGATCTAAACCCTTATAACAGCAACATACTTATATACAAACAAATATCAGTTATATTTTTACTTTTACTATTTATAATTGGTTATTTTATACAAAAAAAGAATATATATATTTTAGCTATAACAATAGTATTGATATTTTTAACATATCTATTTATACCAAATAAAAAAATAATAATAGATAAAGATACAAAAGTTTACATACTTCCAAGCACCAAATCAACAATATTTCAAACTACAAATGAAAAAAAACTTGTTGAGATTATAAATCAAAAAGATAATTTTACTAAAGTACTATTTCAAAACCAAATCATAGGATGGATAAAACAAAATGATAAATAAACTAAGAGCACTTTTTACAATAATACAGATGGCGATAACTATATCACTAGTTATTATATTTATGTATATTTTTAAGAACCATAAGAAAAAAGTAAGACATATATGGGCCTCTTTACAGATGAAACTTTTAGGTATAACTCTAGATATAGAGGGTAAGCTAGATAAAGAGAGTCAAATGTTGATTATAAATCATCAGTCAGTTCTTGATATAGTCCTTTTTGAGTACCTTGATAGAAGAGATCTAGCATGGATATCAAAAAAAGAGATTGGTGATATACCTTGGTTTGGGCAAATTTTAAAACTACCTAATATGATAGCAGTTGAAAGGGAGAGCAAAAAAAGTTTAATAAAACTTTTAAAAGATGTAAAAGATAGACTAGAGGATAATAGACCAATAGCTATATTCCCAGAAGGTACACGAACTGACGGAAAATCTCTACGAAAGTTCAAATCAGGTGCTAAAGTTATAGCAAACAAATATAAAATGAAAGTTCAACCTGTTGTTGTTGTAGGGACTCGACATATTTTAGATTCTCAAAATTTAAAACAAAATAGTGGAACTATAAAGGTAAGATACTTACCACTTGTAGATGTTACACAAGATGAAGATTGGTTTAGTAAAGTTGAAGATGATATGAAAAAAGTTTTAGAAAAAGAGCTAACTTGACCTTTAACCTTACAAATGCCACAGCAGTTGCACTAGGTGGTACAATTGGAGCGTTAGCTAGATTTTATATCTATACATTAGTTGCAAGGTATTTTCCACATGAGATACCAATAGCAACTTTAAGTGTAAATATAATTGGTAGTTTAATTATAGGTTTTTTAAGTGCGCTATTTTTACACTACCATCCAAGTGATTTTTTAAGACTATTTATAGTCACTGGATTTTTAGGTGCATTGACAACATATTCTACATTTGCACTTGAAAGTTATATGTTACTAAATTCAAATAGTACATATGCTATTTTAAATATTGTGTTAAATCTGTTTGGTAGTATTAGTGCAGTTATGGTTGGATTTAAATTAGTTCAACAATTTATAAAATAAGGGGATAAAATGAAATTATATATATACGCAAGAAGTGCTCACAATTTTGGTTTAGAAAACATAAGGAGAGCATCTGCTGTTTACAATATGTTAAAAGGTTCTGAACCAATTTTTTGTAGTGCAGATTATAGAGCAGCTACTTTTGCTAAAACATATTTAGGTGTAGATAAAGGTGTAGGGGTTGATGTTATAGGTAATATGCCAAATGTTATGGAGCGTGGTGATATACTTATCTATGATGATAGTGGTGAAGCTAGCGATACTATGCAGTCTCATATGAAAGAGTATTGTACCCACCTATATAAAATTGGGACAGATATACCTTATGATGTTGTTGATGATATATTTTTCCAAGAGTGCCAAAAAAAAGAGCAAAAAGTTATATTTTTTGCAGATGATGATTATAAAGAGTGGTTTTTTAATGAGCTAAAATCTATAGAAAAAATAGATATGCCACTTATTTGGGGTCACTACTTTTTCTTTAAAAATGAAGATGAAACAGCAAAACACTTCCAAGAGCTACTTGAGGAGGATCAGTATATAGATACAGTAAGATCTTCAAAGTATATCTTAACAGCATCAGTTCATACAGCTTTAGAATCATTAGCTTCAAGTAACCATCCTGTATTGTTTAAAAGAGGAGATAAAGAGACTTCAAATTTAGATTTAGCTCAAAAATACAACATCCCAATTATCCAAAAAGATAATCTAAAGGAGATATTAGTAGAGTTTGAAACTATCATAAACTCTTATCCAAAAACAGAAAAAATTGAGAAATTTGATATAACAAAAATAAAAACTGAAGTGGAAGATACACTAAAAAAATTTGAGATGATAATGCCCTCTTTAGAGTATAAAGACTATTAAGGGGCACCTTACTTTAAATCTAATATAATATTCCTCAAAATTGAGCATTAAGCAAGGGGTTTATTTGATATATTTTATTATTTATCTTTTTATTGAAGTTATGGTTTCATCTTCAATAGCAAGTAGTATTGGTGGACTTAATACATTTTTCGAGATCATTATATCAGCAATAGTTGGTATATTTATTTTGCAAAATTTTAAATTCTCACTAACGCAAAGTATACAAGAAGCTAGAATGGGGAATATAACTCAAGAGGAGTTTATAAAAACAAATGTAGCTAAAGCATTAGGGGCAGTACTACTTATAATTCCTGGTTTTTTTACAGATTTTATAGGGATTGCACTACAGTTTGGATTTTTAACTATGATTTTTAGTAAAATATTTAAGTTTAAACAACCAAACAAAGAGCAAGATATAAATCAAAACTACAACTCTAGCTTTAGCTATAGCCAAACAAACTATAATAATACAACATATAAAGGGGTTAAAAATGAAGAGATTATTGATGTTGAAGTCATTGATGATGGTAAGTCTATTAAGTAGTGGATTAAATGCCAATAGTAAACAAGAGCAACTACTTATAAAATATGAAAAAAACAGAATAGGATCTATATTAAAAAGACAAGGGATCGATCTAAATAAAGTTGATATTGTACTAAAAAAAGATTTGGGTTATAAAAACTGGGAAGGGTATGCATTTAATCTAAATTTTAACGTTAAAGGTAAAGAGATAAATCAAAAAGATTTTTTATTTTCTGATGGTAAGGTTATAGCACCAGAACTTATAGATATAAAAACTAAAAGATCTTTTAAAGATAAGATGTACCCAACACTTACAAAAAACTATTTTTCAAAAGAGCACCTAATAGCAGGTGATCCAAATGCACCTCATACTATGGTTATATTTAGTGATCCACTTTGTCCAATATGTGTTGATGAAGTACCAATGATAATGAAAAAAGTTATCGACAATCCAAAAAATATAGCACTATACTACTACCATATGCCACTAGATATGCACCCAACTGCAAAAACACTTAGTATCGCATCTGCTATTGCTAGAGATATGGGTATAAAGGATGTTGACTATAAACTTTATACTTTAAATGAAAAATATTTTTATGGTGAAGATAAAGATAGAGTATATGACCCATATGTTGAAAAAAGTTCTCAAAAAGCATTAAATTATTTTAATAAACATTTCAAAACAGATATTAAGATGAGTGATATAAACAAAAAAAGATATCAAGAGAAGATAAAATACGATGAAGAGATGGCAGAAAAAGCTTTTGTAAATGGTACACCTACAATCTTCTTTGATGGTGAGATAGACAAAACAAGAGACAAATTTACAAAATATCTAAAATAGGAATAAAATTGGAAAAACTAATAATAGCTACAAGAGCCAGTGACTTAGCACTTTGGCAGGCATACCATATAAAAGATGCAATAGAGTCTAAATACCCAGATATTGAAGTTGAACTAAACAAGATCACAAGCAATGGTGACAAAATACTAGATAAGCCACTTGCCCTAATAGGTGGTAAAGGTCACTTTACAAAAGAGCTAGAAGATGAGATGCTTGCAGGAAATGCACACTTAGCAGTTCATAGTCTAAAAGATGTACCTACATATATGCCAGATGGTTTGGAGCTTAGTGCGATCACTAAAAGAGAAGACCAAAGTGATGTTTTTTTATCTCACAAATATAGTAGCCTAGAGGAGTTGCCACAAGGTGCAGTTGTGGGTACCACATCTTTGCGAAGAAGGATGCAGCTACTATCAAAAAGACCTGATCTAAAAGTGAAAGACCTAAGGGGTAATGTAAATACTAGATTAAGAAAATTAGCCCAAAATCAATACGATGCTATTATCTTAGCATGGATTGGACTACATAGATTAGATCTACTTAAAGATATACCATATACACAAAAACTGCCATTAGATTTGATGATACCACCTATGGGGCAAGCAGCTTTAGGGATACAGATCATAAGTTCAAATAAAAAGGTTAAAGAGATAGCATCTATAGTAAACGATCCTGATACTTTTTTATGTACAAAACTAGAAAGAGACTTTATAGCAAAAATTCAAGCAGGATGCTCTGCACCAGTTGCAGTAAATGCAACAATAAAAGAAGATATAGTTACTATTAAGTCGATGATAGGTTATCCAGATGGTACACATATAGTTCAAAAAGAGCTATCAAGTGATATAGATAAAAGTGATAATTTAGGATTAGAGTTAGCTTCACTCATGATAGATGATGGTGCACTTGATATACTTGCTAAAGCTGAACAAATAGCATTTAAAGATCAAATGCCACAAAGAATATAATATGAAAAAATTAATTTTGCTTATGGTGCTTATTGGCTCAATATATGCAAATAGTATAAACCATGCAACATCATTTAATGATGCAATAAAGATAGCTAAAAAAGAGGATAAGCAGGTTATGTTGTTTGTTTATAGTACATATTGTCCGTGGTGTAAAAAGATGGAAAATGAAACACTTAATGATAGAGAAGTGATAAACCATATAAATGATAGATTTGTATTTATTGCACTAAATAAGGACAAAGAGTATATACCACAAGATTTTAGACCATATGGTGTCCCAACTACATATGTTATCGATCCACAAAATGTTGAGAAACGTTATACGATGAAAGGTTTTAAACAAAAATCCTCATTTCTAAATAGGATAGATAGAGACTAGATGTATAAAAACCAATTTGATAAAGAGTTTGCTAGTAATAAAAACTACAAATGTTATATGTTCTGGGGTAACAACGATTATCTAATAGAGCAATATAGTAAAAAAGTATCTTTAAAACTAGCAAATGGTGAAGATATCTATAAAGTATATTTTGAGGAATATAACTTTAAAGATATATCAAACCACTTAGGCTCATCTTCCCTTTTTAGCTCTACAAATATAGTCCTTATAAAAACAGCTAAAAAGATATTAAAAAAAGAGTTAGATGAGTTAATATCTATATGCAATACAAATCCAGATAGCTTTTTAGTGATATCTTGTATTGGTGAGGTTGATTTTAAATCTATGACAAAAAGCTTTACAGCTAAAAATAGTGCAGTAGAGGTTCGTATCTATGACCCAACCGATCAAGAGGCTATAACTATTTTAAATCAAGAGTCACAAAACAGATCAGTGACCATAGGGTATGGGGAGCTACAATATCTATACAATATGCACCAAAAAGATCTATCCTTATGTGTAAATGATCTAGAAAAACTATCTATTCTAAAATCCCCAATTGGTGTAAATACTATAAATAGTCACTGTTTTGGACTTGGTGCTGTTTCACTTGATGATTTTTTTATTAAGCTATTTAGCGGTCAAAATATAAATCGTGAACTTTATATGCTACTTGAAGAGGGGTTAAATGAGGTCTATCTAATCAATCAAACAACCACATTTTTACAACAACTACTAAATATAAATACATATATTAAACTATATGGTCAGTTAGATATTATAAAAATATGGGGATTTAATCTTCCAAAAGATATAGCAAACAAAAGAGCATCTGTAGCTATGAGATATAAACTTATCCACTTCAAAGAGCTCCTTGATGATATTTTACAGTTAGAGTTAAATCTAAAAATGGTATCAAAAATAGATAGCAACTCTTACTTACAAGCATCCTATAGAACTCTAAGCGATAAGATAAATAAGTTATAAAGAGATCCCTTTATAACTACTCTACAATATGCCCTACAAATTTTGACATATTATCAAGGACTACTCCACCTTTTCTAAACCCCAAGCCACAAGCCTCATATGAGTAAAATACTCCAGCTTGATAGTGGTTACCATCACTATCTTTTGGAAACTCTACATACTCTTGATATACCATCTTAAAATTATCATATTCACCATCTGTTTTAAACTCTAAAGAGTTGTCACTATTTACTATGGCAACATTTGCACCCTCTCTTCCAAAAGTTGGTTTTTCAACCTGTTTTGTGTTCTCTAGTGGCTCAAAAGAGGTCTCTAAAAGTAGTGGATGGTTTGGGTATAGGTCCCATAGAATTTTTAGTATCCCTTTACTTTGAAATAGTAGTGTATAAGCTGGATTACATATAATAGCTTTTTGATTTTTAATAATATCAGTTAAGATAACAGCAAGTTCACCCTCATCTATAGCTATATCCTCCCAAGGGATCAGTTTAAACCAAAATTCAAACACCTCATCATCTTTACTTATCCCCTCATCTCCAAACTCAACCTCATCTATAAATGAAAAGTCTGTTTGATATCCAGCTTCAGATCCAATATGTTGAAGTAGTTTAGTTGTATGCTCCTCCTCTATATTACCTTTTATAGATGAGAAAAGTATCTTCCAGTTTAGTTTTTTATAGTATTCATCAAACTTTTCAATATCATCATTTAGTGTAACTAGTCTCTTAAAGTTGTCTTTTAAAGCCTCATATAAAGAGTTGAATTGACTTGATTCATCAAGATCATTATATTTTAAAATCGCCCATTGAATAATAGCTGTTTCAAAAAGTGAAGTTGGTGTATCAGCGTTGAACTCAATAAGTTTTATAGGTCTACCATCAATTCCACCTGCAAGATCAAATCTACCATAAAGATGCCAATGAACATCATTTTCCCAAGAATCTTTTATAATCTCAACAAGATTAAAAGGGATATCAAGTTCATGAAATAGGTTGTTGTCTATTACATGTTGTGCAGCTTCTACATACATATCATATAGCTCATTAGCAGCTTCATAGTACCCATTTACCTCATCTTCATCTATTGATACCACTTCATTGGATATATATGATGTATCATCTATATCTGTATGCCAGTTAAATCCTATAGACTCTAAGTAATCATTACGGAGTGGTTTTAGTTCTTTAAGTTTTATCATATCTAACCCTTTTTTTTATATTTTGATATTTTATCTAAAAAATATTTTCTAATGATTAAGGATCAATTTTTTTATATTGTTGTTATTGATAAAATTGTAAAATATATAAAAAGTAGGATGATAACTTGAAAACTATATTGAGATTTTTGTTAATAGTTGCGTATTTATATCTAAATCTCTTAGCATCTAACACTTTACCTAAAAACCCCATAGATCCTTTTAATCATATAGATTCTCTAAAAAAAGAGGTTGAATTTACAAAAGAGGAGAGGGGGTTTCTTGATAATCATCCAATTATAAAAGTTTATATGGATTATGCATATCCACCATATTCTATTGTTTCTAATGGACAAATAGAGGGTTTTTCAATAGAATATGCAGATCTTCTATCTAAGCTTTTAGGGATACGGTTTAAATATACAACAGATATGGCTTGGAGTGATGCTGTAGAAGCTTTAAAAACTAAAGAGATAGATATGATAGGTCAAATGGTAAATACACAAGAGCGTAGAGAGTTTACACTATTTACTCATGACTACTACAACTACTACACAGGAGTGGCAACCCAGAAAAAAAATACCCAATATACCTCACTAAAATCACTTGAAAATAGAACAGTAGGCTTAGTAAAAGGGTATTATGAGGAGGCTCTTTTAAAAAAACATTATCCTAAAATCAAAATCAAAACATATAAAGATAACAATGATCTTTTAAAAGCTTTATTAAATGATGAATTTGATGCGACAATTCAAACATATCAAGTTTTAGAGTATTTAATAAGTACAAAAAAACTAAAAGATCAACTTATAAATATACCTTTAAAGGTTGAACCAATTTTAGGTATCACAAGAGAAGCGTTTGGTATAAGAAAAGATTGGGAATTGTTAAGTTCAGCAATGGACAAGGTTATAACACTTACAGGGGTTGATAGAGACAACATAGAGAGAAAATGGCTCTCAGGTGGAGTTAAAAAAGATTATAGTTTAGTGTTAAATGATCAAGAGAAAAGATATTTGCAATCAAAAGATTTTATCACTATGTGTATTGATCCAGATTGGGAACCATATGAAAAGATAGATAAAGATGGAAAACATACAGGGATGGCGGCAGATTTTATAAATCTGATTAGTAAAAAACTCAACAAAGATATAAAGTTAGTACCCACTAAAACCTGGGATGAGAGTTTAGAATATATAAAAAAGGGGGAGTGTGAAATCTTATCTTTTCTAAATAAAACTACACAAAGAGAGAAATATTTAAATTTTACAACTACACTATATGAAGAGTCAGATGTTATAATCACAAACGATACAGTCACTTATCTTGATGGTTTAAAATCACTTGAAGGAAAATCTGTAGGTATAGTAAAAGGGTATAGAACTGATGAATATATATCTAAGTACTATCCAAATATTGATCTTAAATATATTCAAAATCATCTAGAGGGGATAAATCTTGTATCAAAGGGGAAATTGGACGCTACTATAAATCCACTTTTAGGTACTACCTATCTTATTAAAAAGTTAGGTTTATCCAATGTAAAAATAGCAGGAAAAACAGAACTAAAAAATCAGTACAAAATAGGGGTGATAAAAAGTGATGAAATCCTTTATTCAATACTATCTAAAGCAGTTACCTCTATAAGTGAAAAAGAGAAGAGCCATATTGTATCAAATTGGAAAGCAGTCAGATTTCAAAAGTCAATTGACTACTCTATCATATGGCAAGTAACTCTTTTCTTTCTCATTATAATTTTATTTTTATATTACAGACACTATACCATTAAGAAAATCAATAAAAAACTGAAAAATAAGATGAAACTACAGTTAGAGCAGATTATAGAGAAAGATCATATGTTGTTTGAACAAAATAAATTGGCTGCTATGGGTGAGATGATAGAAAATATAGCTCACCAGTGGAGACAGCCACTATCTCAAATAAATGCATCAATTATGACAATTGATGATATACTATACGATTATAATATTAAAAGTAAAAAACTTCAAGATGAACTTTTATATATAGAAGAGATTACAAAATATATGTCAAGTACTATAGATGATTTTAAAAACTTTTTTTCTAAAAGTGATGACATTATTGTATTTGATTTAGATAAAGTACTTGATGAGACATTGTCAATTATAAAAAAATCATTATTCTCTAGTAAAATTAAATTAAATGTAAATAGTCAAAAAAATACTTTTATAAAAGGAAATAAAGGGGATTTGTCTCAAGCCCTTCTTGTGATTATAAATAATGCAAAAGATATACTTATTTTAAGGGATATTAAAGATCCAAAAATAGATATAGAACTTTATGAGAAAGGAGATGATATTTATCTACAAATATGTGACAATGCAGGTGGGGTTCCTAATCATATTGGAAATAGAATCTTTGAACCATATTTTACAACAAAACATAAAAATCAAGGAACAGGACTTGGATTGTATATTGCTAAAATGATTATAGAAGTTAAAATGAAAGGCTCTTTAGTTTTTGAAAACAAAAATGATGGAGCTTGTTTTACTATAACACTTAAAAGGGAAAAAAACAGATGATAAAATATATACTCTTTTTTACAATGTTTATATCATCTGCTTATGGTAACTTTCAAGTTTCATATCTTCAAGATAAAGTAAACTACAAAGATATTGTAGATGTTATAGATAAAGATTTTACACAAATAGAAGCTAAAAAGAGTTTTGGTATGAGAAAGCATGTATGGTTAAAAGCAACTATTAAAAATGAAAAAAACATCCTATTGGAAAACTATTTATCGATTACAAATCTACAGATTATGGAAAATGTTCATTTTTTTACGGTAGTTGATGGCAAAGTTGTTAAAAAAGATCTCACATTTAATAAATACTCAAATCCAAATGTACCTAACCGTATAGGTAATAGTTTATTATATCAGAATGATATTTTACCAAAAGGAAAAATTGATGTTTATCTATATATAACAGCAAAATCTCATATATATTTTGAATTAAATTCTGGACAATTCAATGAGGTTATATCAAAAGTTTCACGACATGGCACTATTTTGATATTTTTAATAGGTGCCTTAGTTGCACTTAGTTTATATTATGGTTTTTTATATATATTCACACCAAATAGAGGATACTTATATTATACATTTTTTACTTTGAGTGTTGCTTTTTTTGGTTTTTATGTTTATGGTGGATATGCAAATTATTTTGATATATTTCGTGCAGGTCCTTTTTCAAATACTTTTATAATATTAATACCTATTTTTACTATACTATTTTTTAAATCTATCTATAAAAACCATACTAAATTTCATATATACAATAATATTTTAAATATACTACTTGCTGTACTAATACTGTTTTTTGCCATATATATTTTAAGTATATTGGAATTTATACCATATTTTTCTATATCAAAATATGGACAAATACTTTATATTATACAATTGTTTATAGTTACTGGCATAGCAGTTTTAATTTATCTAAAAAGATTGCCTTTAAGTGGTTTATTTTTGTTAGGTTATAGTGCAAATGTTATTGGTTCATTAATTTCCATTGGATTTTTTGCAGGAATTACTTCTTATAATATTTTTACTTTTCATGCAAATATTTTTGGTGGAGTTATTGAAGCTATACTATTTTCCATTTTACTTACATATAAACTTCGTGAAGTTTACAAAGAAAAAGATGATGCAATAAGTGCTTCTAAAATGCAAAATATCAAAATCGATATTATGAATGATACAATAGATTTTATATCACATCAATGGAGACAGCCATTATCACAGATAAATGCTTCTGTTATGGTTATAGATGATATTGCTTATGATAATAATATAAAGTTAAAAAATTTAGAAGATGAGTTGGCACATATTGAAAATGTTACAAATTATATGTCAACTACAATTGATGATTTTAGAAATCTTTTTTCCAAAAGTAAATATATTGAAATATTTGATATTAATATTTCATTAGAAAATATTTTGAATATTACAGAAAAAACTCTTAAAAACAGTAACATAGAACTTGATTTAGATACCAAAGAAAAATTATATGTAAAGGGAAATATTGGGGAGATTTCTCAAACATTATTAGTAATTATAAATAATGCAAAAGATATGTTTAAAGAAAGAGATATAGAAAATCCAAAAATTGTTATTAACACTTATTCTAAAAACGATATGGTATACTTATCAATTTGTGATAATGCAGGTGGGATAGCAGAAGATTTAAATGATAAAATTTTTGATGCATATTTTAGTAAAAAAGATAAAACACAAGGTACAGGTTTGGGACTATATATAGCAAAAATGTTGATTGAGATTAAACTAAAAGGTTCTTTAGTTTTTGAAAACAAAGATGATGGAGCTTGTTTTATAATAGGGCTTAA
>JGI997J19993_1000322_pt1 | contig 15390 bp, 13 predicted proteins | sample Etolagbewater25m_FD_19993 | JGI IMG/M metagenome (IMG submission 19993)
GCAGCCATAGAGCTTACAGTCCCATCAAATCTATAATCACCATATTTAATACCATGACATCTTTGACATGCATCTTGGAAAACCTCTTTGTTTGTAAGTTTCTCTGGAGCAATAGACTTTAAGTATGCAACGATATCAGCTATCTCTTGTGGTTGCATCCAACCATATGCAGGCATTGGATGAACTTTACCATCAACAAATGCATGTGATGTTTTAGTAGCTTTAACTGGATCTTTAATAAATGCAGCTAAAAAGTTCTCATCATATAAAAGTCCAGATGTGCTTAAATCAGGTGGTACTACTCCGTAAGCTGCAGCACTACTTGCATCATCCATAACTTTAGGAAAACCAGCAGCTTGGATTGAGTGACAAGCTGTACAGTTCATAGCTACAAGGTTTGCACCGTTTTGAGCATCACCTGTAGTACCGTTTAGACCATCTACATCATTAAATGTATAATCTGGAGCATCAACGTGTGGATGCATCTGTGAGTGAGCAAATGGCTCAACTCCCCAGTATGTAACTAGTGTAAAGAACACTACTACTGCTAATATTTTTAACTCTCTCATTATAGTGCTCCTCTAGCTTTTGCATCTGCTTTTGTAATAAAAGGCATCGATATAAATAATAGTAAGAATACTAAAGTAGCAAAGAATCCAACCCAAGCATTAGCACCTGTTGGAGGAAGTTTTCCATAAACAGTAAGTACTATTAAGTCTATTATCATTATCCAGAACCATATCATAAATCTAGGTCGTTTATGTGCAGGGAGGATATCTGGATCTTTATCGATAAATGGTATGATCAAGAATGCAACTTGAGCAAATGCAAATACAATAAGACCAATATCTCCAGCTTTCATACCTAACATATCAAAAAATGGTCCTCTTAGTGTTTCATAAGACCATAAGAAATACCACTCAGGGTAGATATGTGCAGGTGTTACCATAGCATTTGCAGGATCAAAGTTAACAGGGTCCATAGCAAAGTTATAGTGGAAAAATACTAAATAGAAGTAGAATATTAAGAATATACTTAAAACTGCAAAATCTTTAGATAAGAATACAGGCCAAAATGGTATAACTTTAGATTCTTTTTTATTTCCAGCAAGATATTTTTCAGCTTCAGCATCATAATCGATATCTCCAGACTCTTGATTATTAACATGTGGAACTCTAAGTGTATAGAAGTGAAGCACAATAATACCAATTACAGCTAATGGTAAAAGGAATACATGTAGCATAAAGAATCTAGTAAGTGTAGCATCATTAACAGCAAATCCACCTCTAATCCATTCAACTAATCCCCAAGCTTCTAAAGAACCACCAGCAAAAAGGTTTGTAATAACAGCTGCTGCCCAGTATGACATTTGTCCCCATGGTAACATATATCCAGAGAAACCTTCAGCACTAAATGTAACAAATAGTAGCATACCAGAGATCCAGATCATCTCTCTACCTTTTTTGTAACTTCCGTAGTAGATACCAGTAAACATATGTATATATATGATTAAGAATACAACCGAAGCTGCAACACCATGCATATGTCTAAATAACCAACCGTAAGCCACCTCTTGCATAATAGTATAGTTTACACTATCAAATGCTAGATTTGTATCTGGTTTGTAATACATAAGTAAGAAAATACCACTTACAACTAATATAGCGAATGTTGTAGCAAGTACAACCCCAAGAGCCCATAAGAAGTTAATATCTTTTGGGATCCAATATTCTGTCATCATCACTTTGTTGAACTTCTTGATTGCTAATCTTTTATCAAGTCCCTCAACGCTAAATAATGACTCTTCAACTTTTGCCATCAATTACCCCTTATGCTCTAGTTTCAATCATTTTTTTAGATTCTGGTCCATCTTCACCAAGAACAACAACCGAACCTTTTAAACTAAATGGTGGAATCACTAGTGGTTTTGGTGGTGGTCCAAATGTTTGTCGACCGCTTGAGTCAAACTCTCCACCATGACACGCACACTTCCACATATCTTTTTTCCATGCTGGTATACACCCTAAGTGTGTACAAAAACCAATTGCAACTGTGTATCTTTTATCACCAATTACCAAGTCACCTTCAAATTGCTCCATATCTGCTGTTTTTTGTAAAACAAAGATAGGTTTACCTCTCCAAGTAAATGTTTGTGGTTTTCCAGGTTCTAATCCAATTGCTGCAAGATCTATCGTTGTAAATCCCGCTGCAAGTACAGATGGAAGTGGATCCCAAGCTTGTTTCATACCAACAAGCGAAGCAACCCCACCAACTGCAGCTACAGCCGCAAATGAAAGCCCTAGAAAATCCCGTCTAGATGTTTCGTTAGACATATGCTCTCCTTTTTTAATTTTAGATTTTGATTTTAATATCTTTAAAGAAAAAAAAGTTTGACCTATGTCAAATAGTGAAGCTAATTAAAGAAATCTATAAGTTCATTGGAAAAAAACTTCCAATTAATAGGTATTACTCTAACTATATCGCTCTTTTGAAGATTTGTTAAATTTCTGTTTAATACAATCATACTATTACAATTATTTAAAACACTCACCATCCCTGGTAGTCTTTTGTGTGATGGATAAAAATATCTACCATCAAAAAAACCTGGAACTAAAGTCGTTCTACCTTTTTTATTTATTAGATCTTCACCAATTTTTGTCTCTATATAGTTGTGATAGATATTTTTATTTCCAGAAAGCTTCTGTATAGCTACTGTTCCAAACAGCTCAAATATCAAAGATGATGCAAGTGGATTTCCTGGTAAATTGATAATATAAGTTGAACCTATCTTACCAAAGACTGTTGGCTTACCTGGTTTTATCGATATACCATTAAATATAGTCTCCATATCAAACTCTTCAAATGCCTCTTTTGTAAAGTCTGCCTCCCCTACACTAATACCACCCGTTGTGATAATAAGATCTGCATAAAGTGAGTTTTGAATCATCTCTTTTAAAGATTCAATATTGTCTTTTGCCATCCCTGTAAATGTTACGTCACACCCTAACTCTTTTACCCTTTCAAGGAGTGTTGGTGTGTTTGAATTATATATCTGATAATCCTTTATTTGTTCGTAGTGGAGTTTTAACTCTTCACCGCTTGTAAAAACAGATACTTTTGGTGTTCTATACACTTTAATATGGGTTATACCTTGAGAGGTCAATAAAGTTACAGTTGCAAAGTTTAACTCATCACCATCATTAACAAGTTTTTCACCCTCTTGAATATCTTCACCAATAAATCTCATATGTTGATATTTTTTTATCTCTTTTGGAAGTTTTATATGATCACCATCTATGTTTTCTATTAATTCTATAGGTACGATTGCATTAACACTATTAGGGACCCTTGCACCTGTCATGATCTTTAAACACTCTTTTTGTTCTATTTGTGTTTGTTTATAAGATCCTGCAAAGATATCATCTACTATTTTGACTACATCTCCTGCATCTTCGATTTTTACACCAAAACCATCCATTGCAGAATTGTTATATGTAGGGAGGGAATATTTTGCAAAAAGATCTTCAGCACTTACTCTACCACCACAGTTTTCAATAGGAACTACCTCAAACGAAACTTTATTTATACTTGATTCAACCAGTCTGAGTGCTTCTTTTATACAAATACCCATAATAAACCTTTTTTGTTATTTTAGTTATTTTATCATATTGTTTAAAATTAGTTTTTGATATAGGTCAAGTATTTTTAAGTTGCTCTTTTGCTTTTATATAATCTTCTTGTGTATTTATATTGATAAACTGCTTGTAGTTATCAAATAATACCTCTTTATGATCGCAATTGTTTATTAGATAGTTTATTTTATGGATATCTTGAGCCAAACAGTTTTTAACTTGTTTATGGATTGAGCTATTAAATACTCCACATAAACTATGTCTATTTCCTTTTGTATCTTTTGCGATTACAATCTCATTGTTAGAGCTTTGTGATATCTCTATAAGTTTATAGATCACTTCAATTGTAACCAAAGGGTTATCTACTGTTATGATAAATACTTTTTCTTCAGAAATATTATTAAAAATAGAATCAAGTGCAACCATTGGTGAGAAAGTATCAGTTTTATCTAAAATCAATAATTCTTTATTTTTTAGAAAATCAAATTTATCTATTTTAGATGAAATATAGACTTTATTGAAAAGTTTATTTAGTTTTTTATATTGAAATTCACTCATAGTGGAGTAATTTGAAAATTCCAATAAAGACTTATCCTTACCCATACGGCTACTTTTACCACCTGCTAGGATAACTGCACATATCTTTTGTCTCATTTTATACCTTTAAAAATTTCTAAACTTTATCTCAAAGGGATAGTTTTGTTTTATATATCTAGGTAAGCTTTTACTATTTGTAGTTTTGATTTTACCCAATGTTGCCTTATTAGCAATAAAGTTTTGAAGATAGTAGAGTTTTTTGTAGTTGCAAGATTTTAAAAAATTAGCCATTTTATAAATATCATCTAGAGATAATAAGTTTTCATGATATGTAGTTCTTATCTCATAATCAATATCACTATTAATTAAAAAAAGTAGTGTTTTTTTAAACTGGCTAAACTTATCAGTTTTTGTTATAAATTGAAATTTATCATCCATTGCTTTAAAATCAAGTGCAACAAAATCAACCAACCTATCATCAATTAGTTTTGATATTAAATTAAAGTTTAAACCATTTGTATCAAGTTTAATTTTATATCCAAAAGTTTTTATTTGTTCACAAATGGCATACAGCTCATTATGGATAGTAGGCTCCCCTCCACACAACACAATCCCCTTTATAAGAGATTTTCTTGAATTAAGAAAATCTCTTATATCTTCAAAATTATATCTCCCTTTTTCTAAAACTATTTCAGGGTTATAACAAAAATCACATCTCATATTACATCCACTAAACCAAAGTATAGCGGATGGAGTTCCTTGAAAATCAAGAAGTGTAAAAGGGGTAACAGAATCAATGATCTGTTTTTGATTCCATAAAATATTTTCGTTGTTCATGTTCACCTTTTTTCCCTATATTAAAACTTTCAACTGGTCTATGGTATCCCATAACTCTTGTGTAAACTGTACATTTTGTTCTTTTGTGTTGATTCTCTTTTAGTATTCTATCTCTATTCATGATGCTCCCTTTTTTATTGTTTTTTGTATAATCTCTTCATCGCATTTTGGACAATATTGATGCTCTCCACTAATATAACCATGTTTGTTACATACTGAGAAAATTGGTGTAAGTGTAACATATGGCAATCTGAAGTTTTCCATAACAGTTTTTAAAAACTCCCTTGTAGAATCAATCGATTCCAATCTTTCGTTCATATATAAATGCAGTACTGTACCTCCTGTATATTTGGTTTGTAGTTTATCTTGTTTTATAAGTGCTTCAAAAGGGTCTTGTGTAAAATCTACGGGGAGTTGAGATGAATTGGTATAATATATTTTGTCTGCCGTTCCTGCTTGTAAAATATTTGGGTATCTTTTTTTATCCTCTTTTGCAAATCTATATGTTGTCCCCTCTGCTGGAGTTGCTTCTAAATTATACAAGTTTCCACTTTTTTCTTGAAAGCTTTGAATTTTTTCTCTTATAAACTCTAAAACCTCTACAGCTAAATCTTCACCATACTGTGTTGTTATATCGTGTTTATCCTGTGTAAAGTTTCGAACCATCTCATTGATTCCATTTACCCCTATGGTTGAAAAATGATTTGCAAATCCTTTGAGGTACCTTTTTGTATAAGGGTAAAGACCATCTTGAAATAATTTATCTATTATCAATCTTTTTTTCTCTAAAGAGTCATAAGAGATATCAAGCAGTCTTTTTATGTTTAAATAAAGAGCATCTTTATCATATTTATATAAGTATCCAAGGCGTGCCATATTTAAAGTAACTACACCTATACTTCCAGTCATCTCAGCACTTCCAAACAATCCATTTCCCCTTTTTAAAAGTTCCCTTAGATCAAGCTGCAATCTACAACACATACTTCGTACAGCTCCTGGTTTATAAGCTTCTGGATTTTCTACTCTTTCCCTCTCATCATTTATCATATATTGACTTCCAATAAAATTTTGAAAATAACTTGAACCTATTTTTGCACTGTTTTGAAGTAAAACATCTACATTTTCACCATACCAATCAAAATCTTCAGTTATATTAACTGTTGGTATTGGAAAAGTAAATGGCTGACCTGTTTTATCACCCTGTGTCATAACCTCATAGTAAGCACGATTGATCATATTCATCTCTTTTTGAAAATGTTTATATGTTAGCTGATCCAATGACTCTACACCTTTTTGTTTAACCCTTAATATAATCTGAGTATTGTTTTGAAATTGTTTAAAAAGATGTTTATCCTCATATGTAGGTATTTGATCTTTTAGATCTTCAGGAACAGTCCAGTCGATTGTTATATTTGTAAATGGAGATTGACCCCATCTTGATGGTACATTAAGATTATAAACAAAACTTTTAATAGCCTTTTTAACCTCTTTAAAGTCCATATCATCTATAAAAACATATGGAGCAAGATAAGTATCAAAAGAGCTAAAAGCTTGAGCTCCTGCCCATTCACTTTGTAGTATCCCTAAAAAGTTTGCCATCTGCCCTAAAGCTTCACGAAAATGTTTAGGTGCTTTACTTTCAACTCTTCCTCGAATTCCATTAAACCCCTCATTTAAAAGTTGTCTCAAGCTCCATCCTGCACAATAACCAGTTAAACAATCAAGATCATGAATATGTATATCACCATTTCTATGGGCATTCCCCTCCTCTTTACAATAAACTTTATCAAGCCAGTAGTTTGCTATAACCTTACCTGCTAAATTGTTTACAAGTCCAGAATTTGAATAGCCTGTATTTGCATTGGCCTTGATTCTCCAGTCACTTTTATGGATATATTCCTCAACACTTTGGGTTGAGTTTATATATGTTGTATCATCACAAAGACCTAGTATATGTTCCCGTTGCATCTTATGTAAAAATCTATAAGTTATAAAAGATTTAGCAACATCAAAATAACCAAAATCAAAAAGGGATTTTTCAATTAAATCTTGTATCTCTTCAACACTTTTTAGTTTTTCAAACCTTACAACTTTGATCACTTGAGTAAAAATATTTTTATTGTATGTAACATTAACACTTTTAAATGCTTTTTTAATTGCATCTTCTATTTTATACTCTTTTAACTCCTCTTTTGAACCATCCCTTTTTATTATGTGCTCCATCTTAAGCCTTTCTTTTTGATGAAAGATTCTATAGTATTATTTGTCTAATTGTTATTGACCAAGGTCAAATATTTATACAAATTGTAAAATTTAGATTTTTGACATAGGTCAAGAAGTTTCCTGTTTATTTCTAGTATACTTTAAAATATAGGAGTTTAGAATGTTAATAGATAGTTTTAATAGAAAAGTGGATTATTTAAGAGTTTCTGTTACACAAAGATGTAACTTTAGATGCCAATATTGTATGCCTGAAAAACCTTTTGAGTGGACACCAAAAGAGAATTTACTCTCTTATGAAGAGATGTTTTCATTTATAAAAGTTGCAATTGACAATGGAATAAAAAAAATACGCATCACTGGTGGTGAACCACTTGTGAGGGAAGATTTAGATAAGCTTATTGGGATGATTAAAAAATATAAACATGATATTGATCTTGCTTTAACAACTAATGGGTTTTTACTGAAAAACCAAATAGCTAAATTGAAAAAAGCAGGATTAAACAGAATCAATATATCTATAGACTCATTAGAAAAAGAGACATTTTGGTATTTAACTAAAAAAGATGCTTTAACTGAAGTGCTTGAGGGGATTGAAGCTGCGATTGATGCAGGTATTACTATAAAACTAAACAGTGTTGTTTTAAAAGGTATAAATGAAAATGAGATCTTATCTCTTTACGATTTTGCAAAAAATAAAGGGATTCAGATTAGATTTATAGAGTATATGGAAAATGAAAGTGCATATTCCAATTTAAAAACAGTTCAAAGCAAAGAGGTTATAGATACAATATCAAAAAAACATCTTATTAAAGAACTCTCTTCAAAAGAGAGCTCTGCTGCAAAACTATTTCAAGATGAAACTGGATTTATATTTGGTGTAATTGAACCGTATGATGATTCATTTTGTCAAACTTGTAATAGAATTCGACTTAGTGCAGAAGGTGACTTGATCCCTTGTCTATATTTTGAAGATTCTCAAAACATAAAAAATATCACTCATTCAAATAAACAAATGGAGCATGTACTAAAAGATGTAGTTAAAAACAAACCTGAAAAAAACAAATGGTCTTACAATAATACTAATATTGAGAATGATGATAATATCTCTAGCAGGGCATTTTATTTTACAGGTGGTTAATTGAATGTTAAAATTATTTAATAAATTTTCTATCTTTAATTTGCACAATAGATATATACCAGCTTTGACATTAATAGCTTTATTTACAACTCTTGCTTATAAAAATGTAAATGATATAATGATCTCTATTAATGATGATGGCAAGATTATCAATATCAGTGGACGCCAAAGAATGCTTTCTCAAAAGCTTGTAATAGATGCAAAAATATATTTATTATTTCAAAATAAAGAATCTCAAAAAAAGCTAAGTGATACTATAAAGTTAATGGAAGATTCACATAATTTTTTAATTAATAAAAAACTATCGAAGCAATTAGAGAAGATTTATTTCAGTAGCAATCTTGACTTAGATATAACAAGTTATATAACAAAATTTAAACTATTAATTGATTCAAAAGAACAAAAACTTTTGAATCAACTTAGAGAAGAGTCTGGAAAAATTTTATTAAAACTTGATGAAGCTGTTCAAATATATGAAAATGAAAATAGATTAAAAATGAGAAAATTGAAAAATAGGGAACAATATTTATATTTTTTAACTCTTATAGCATTGTTATTTGAAGCAATTTTCATATTTTATCCAGCTGCAGTAAAAATCAAACAGCGTAAAGAGGAATTTAAGCAAGAGATTAAGAATAAAACAAAAGAGCTTCAAAACTCTATCGATATCATCGATAAAAATGTTATCTATTCTAAGACTGACTTAAAAGGTGTTATAACTTATGCCAGTAAAGCTTTTTGTAAAATTAGTGGTTATTCTAAAGAGGATTTAGTGGGGCAACCTCACAGTATAGTAAGGCATTTTGATATGCCGGTATCTGCATTTCAAGAGATGTGGGATACGATAGAACAGGGAAAGGAATGGGTTGGTGAAGTTAAAAATATGAAAAAAAATGGTGACTTTTATTGGGTAAAAGCATATATTGCACCTGAGTATGATATTGATGGTAAACATATTGGATATGCTGCTGTTAGACATGATATATCTGATAAAAAACACATTGAAAAATTAAATGAAAAGTTAACTTTAAAAATTAAAAATGAAATAGAACAAAGCAAAATTAAAGACTATAAACTATTTGAACAAGAAAAAAGAGTTCAAATTAGTGAAATGATTGTTAATATTGCACACCATTGGAGACAACCCTTAAGTGTAATTTCAACATGTGCTAGTGGTTTACAACTAAAAAAAGAACATAATATTTTAAATGATGATATTTTCTATGAGGATACAAATAATATTATAAAAGCTTCTGAAAACTTATCTAAAACAATAGAAGTATTTAGTGAGTTTATTAAAACCGATAATAAAATAGAAACTTTTTTTATAAATAGTTTTATTGATGAATTAAATCAAGTTGTTAAAAGTGATTTAGATCAAAATGGAATCGATTTAATAGTTAATATTAAAGATAATCCTATTGAAATAACTACTATAAAAAATGACCTATTAACAGTAGTTTCCCATTTAATATACAATTCAAGAGATATTTTAACAGAAAGAAAAACTGATAATCCAATAATTAAATTAAAAATATCAAAAGATAGTGACACCATTGTATTTTCGATTGAAGATAATGGAGGTGGTATTGAGCAAAATATTATTAATAAGGTTTTTGATCCATACTTTACAACTAAACATCAATCATTTAATACAGGACTAGGTCTATATAAATCTCATATNATTATTACTAAACTATTAAAAAGTGATATCAATGTAGTAAATACTGATTTAGGTGCNAAATTTACAATAAACCTTAAAAATTTGACCTNAGTCAAGAAAAAAAGTATCCATAGCTGTTAAACTTAGAATGTTGAAAAACAAATAAGTTTAAGGAGAGTTAAATGTCACTTTCAAGAAGAGATTTTCTTAAGAGTTCTGCAGCAGCTAGTGCAGCAGCAGCAGTTGGTATGAGTGTACCTAGTAGTTTAAGTGCAGCATCTACTACAGCCGAAGCTGGCTGGAGATGGGATAAAGCAGCATGTAGATTCTGTGGTACAGGTTGTGGGATCATGATGGCAACAAAAAATGGTAAGATAGTTGCAGTAAAGGGTGACCCTGCAGCTCCAGTTAACAGAGGTCTAAATTGTATTAAAGGATATTTTAATGCAAAGATTATGTATGGGGCTGATAGATTAAAAACTCCACTTCTTAGAGTAAACTCTAAAGGTGAGTTTGATAAAAATGGTAAGTTTGCGCCTGTTTCATGGGAAAGAGCTTTTGATGAGATGGAAGTTCACATCAGAAAAGCACTTAAACACGCTGGACCTGAGGGTGTTGGTGTATTTGCTTCTGGACAATATACTGTTATGGAAGGTTATGCAGCACAAAAGATGATGAAAGGTGGATTTAGATCAAATGCACTTGATCCAAATGCTAGACACTGTATGGCTTCTGCTGTTGTTGGATTTTACCAAACGTTTGGTATAGATGAGCCAAGTGGATGTTATGATGATATTGAGCTTACAGATACTGTTGTATCTTGGGGATCAAATATGGCGGAGATGCACCCTATTTTATGGTCAAGGGTAACTGATAGAAAACTATCTGATCCAGACAGAGTAAAAGTAGTATCGATCCAGACATATAGACACAGAACATCTGACCTTGCAGATATTGAGATTATATTTACTCCAAATACTGACCTTGCACTATGGAACTATATAGCACGTGAGATTGTATATAATGCACCTGAATCTATCGATTGGGATTTTGTAAACAAACATATGGTTTTCTGTTCACAACCTGTAAATATAGGTTATGGGATGAGAAGAGATAATGAAAAATCGATCAAAGATGGTAAATATACAGATCTTGAGATGGAAACGATCAACAAAGAGATGAAAAAAGTTGTTTCTGCAGCTGAAGCTCCAGCACTAGAACCATTTGGATATAAAGCTGGTGATGTTATGGTAAATGAACCTGCTGGTCTTAAACACTGGGAGATCTCTTTTGAAGAGTACAAAAAATTCCTTGCACCTTATACACTTGATTATGTAGCAAAGATATCTAAAGGTAACCCTGATGAAGATATAAATGAATTTAAGAAGAAGTTACAAACTTTAGCAGATCTATATATTGAAAAAGGTAGAAAAGTAGTTTCTTTCTGGACTATGGGTATGAACCAACATACAAGAGGTACTTGGGTAAATACACTTTCTTATAATGTTCACTTCTTATTAAATAAACAAGCAAAACCAGGTTCTGGAGCATTCTCTCTTACTGGACAACCATCTGCTTGTGGTACAGCTAGAGAAGTTGGTACATTTGCACATAGATTACCTGCAGATATGATGGTAGCAAATCCTAAACATAGAAAAATAACTGAAAATAGATGGAAAATACCTGAAGGAACATTAAATCCAAAAGGTCATCAACATATTATGAAGATCCATAGAGATATTGAAGATGGGACTATGAAATTTGCATGGGTAAATGTATGTAATCCATATCAAGATACAGCTAGTGCAAAACACTGGATTAAAGCTGCACGTGAAATGGATAACTTTATTGTTACATCAGATGGGTACCCAGGTATCTCTGCAAAAGTATCTGATCTTATCTTACCAAGTGCTATGATCTATGAAAAATGGGGAGCGTATGGAAATGCTGAAAGACGAACACAACACTGGAGACAACAAGTACTTCCTGTAGGTGATGCTATGTCTGATACTTGGCAGTGGGTTGAGCTATCAAAAAGATTTACTGTAAAAGATCTATGGGGTGAGCAATCTTTATTAAGTACAGGGGGTAAAGTAAAACTACCTGATGTAATAGGTGAAGCTAAAAAAATGGGATATAACGAAGATACAACTATGTATGATATCCTTTTTGCAAATGATGAAGCAAGAAGCTACGAACTTGATAAAAATGATCCTATCCAAAAAGGTTATGATAACTCAGAAGGTTTTGGTGATAGTAGAGATGTAATAGGTTCAGATGGTAAAGTTTGGAAAGGTTATGGATTCTTTATCCAAAAATATCTTTTTGAAGAGTACGCATGGTTTGGTAGAGGACATGCTCACGATCTAGCTGACTTTGATACTTACCATAGAGTAAGAGGACTTAAATGGCCAGTTGTAGATGGAAAAGAAACACAATGGAGATTTAATACTAAATATGACCCATATGCTAAGAAATATGGTAAAGAGACAGGTCATACTGAGTTTGCATTTTACGGTACACTTGCAAAAGAGCTTGCACAAGGTGATTTAAATGGTATAAAAGATACAACTAAAAAATCTCTAAAAAACAAAGCTAAGATTTTTGCAAGACCATATATGGATCCACCAGAAGTTCCAGATAATGAATATGATACTTGGTTATGTACAGGTAGAGTTCTTGAGCACTGGCATAGTGGAACTATGACAATGAGAGTGCCAGAACTATATAGAGCAGTACCAGAAGCATTATGTTATATGCATCCACAAGATGCAAAAGATAAAGGTCTAAAACAAGGTGGTCTTTGCTGGGTAGAGAGTAGACGTGGTAGAGTAAAAGCTAGAGTTGAAACAAGAGGTAGAAATAGACCAAGTAGAGGTTTAGTATTTGTCCCTTGGTTTGATGAGAAAGTGTTTATTAACAAAGTTTGTGCTGACTATACATGTCCACAATCAAAACAAACAGACTTTAAAAAGTGTGCTGTTAAAATTTACCAAGCATAAAAATTTAAGTAGTTGTTTTTTATAACAATTACTTTAAAAAAAGAAAAAGTAAAGAATATGAAAGAAACTATGACAGAACGAAGAAAATTCTTTTTAACAATGGCAAGAGCAACAGGACTGGCAGCTTTAGGTGGATTAGTATGGAGTGCATATGTAGATGAAGTTACAGCTAATAAACTTATACTTCGTCCTCCTGGTGCTTTAGATGAGAAAGATTTTCTTGCAACTTGTATCAAGTGTGGTATGTGTGTAGAAGCGTGTCCATTTGATACATTAAAATTAGCAGCACCTGGTGATAACAAACCAATAGGAACACCATATTTTACACCCAGAGANGTACCTTGTTATATGTGTACAGATATCCCTTGTGTACCTGTTTGTCCAACGGATGCATTAGATATTAAAAAAGTAAGCANACCTAATGGTGAACTAGATATNAATATAGCTCAAATGGGAGTTGCAGTAGTAGATACTAAAAACTGTATAGCATTTTGGGGTATTCAATGTGATGCTTGTTATAGAGCTTGTCCATTACTTGATGTTGCTATTAAACTTGATTATGAGAAAAATGCTAGAACTGGAAAACATGCATTTTTAAAACCAATTGTTGATAGTGATTTTTGTACAGGGTGTGGACTTTGTGAAAGAGCTTGTGTTACTGATAAAGCTGCAATATTTGTACTTCCAAGAGAAATAGCTCTTGGTAAAGTTGGAGATCACTATATCAAAGGTTGGGATAAAGCAGATGAGAAAAGACTTGAAAATGCTGAAGCGCATACAACAAGAACAGAGCTAAGCAAAGAAAAAGCGATAGATACATTAAATGATATGGGGGGACTTTTAGATGATTAAAAATAAATATTTGATTCTTAGAAGGATCTCTCAAGTTGGCTTAATGCTCCTTTACTTTGGTGCAAATGCATGGGGTTGGGACTTTATAATAGGTAACCTTAGTTCATCTAATATACTTGGAACTATCCCTATGAGTGATCCTTATGCTGTACTTCAAATGTTTGCAGCTGGAGCAATTATCGCATCAGATATATTTATAGGTACTTTGGTTGCTGTTTTATTTTATGGTTTAGTTGGTGGTCGTGCATTTTGCTCTTGGGTTTGTCCTGTAAATATAATAACAGATGCAGCAAATTATCTAAGAAGAAAACTTGGATTTAACCAAATCCAAAAGAAACAACCTGCAACTAGAAATATGAGATATTGGGTAATTGCAATTAGTTTAATAATATCGTTTAGTTTTGGAATTGCAGCATTTGAGTTTATCTCTCCTGTATCTATGGTACATAGAGGTATCATATTTGGACTTGGCTTTGGCTGGGCTGCTATAGTAGTAATATTTTTATTTGATCTTTTTGTTTTAAAAAATGGATGGTGTGGACATATTTGTCCAATAGGAGGGTTTTACTCTATTATAGGAAGATTTAGCCTTATTAGAGTAAAACATGAAGAGGAAAAGTGTACATTATGTATGAAGTGTAAAGAGGTTTGTCCTGAAAATCAAGTACTATTTATGGTTGGAAAATCAACCCAACAGGTACTATCAGGTGAATGTACAAATTGTGCAAGATGTATAGAAGTTTGTGATGATGATGCTCTTAACTTTTCAATAAGAGATCTCATCAATCAAAAAAATAAGGAGAATTAGTATGAAACTAGTTACAAAAATTGGATTTAGCTTAGCTGCTTGTTCTGTGTTGTTCTTCGCTGGTTGTAATTCAAATAAGGCAAATTCAGAATCAATTGAACAAAATATTGTTAAACCTACTGTAAAGCCTACAATTAGTGAAGAGTCTTTAGGTCTTAGAAAAGTTGATCTGTATAGTGAAGATTATGCAAAACCAGATGAAACAAAATATAATAAAGGCTATGCAGGAAGTGGACATAAAATCAATAGAGCATTTCAAGATGCACCACCGATGATTCCACATGATGTTGATGGGATGCTTCCTATTACTATAAATAACAACTCATGTACAGGTTGTCATATGCCAGAAGTTGCTTCTAGTATGCAAGCTACACCTATACCAGAGTCACACTTTATGGATTTTAGACCAAAACATAAATTTGATGGTAAAAAGTTTGAGAAATCTGTTGATACTGATAATAATGAGATAGATATTAAAAAAGTTAGTAATTTAGCTGGTGCTAGATTTAACTGTTCTCAGTGTCACGCACCTCAAAGTGAAGGTCAGCTTGTAGAAAATACATTTACACCTGATTTTACACACCCAGATGGTGCAACAAAATCTAGCTGGAGTGGTTCTAAACTTACTGAAGGTTTAGATACTTTAATGGATTAAAAATGGAAAGAAGAGAGCTATTTGGTTCTCTTTTTTCACCATT
>JGI997J19993_1000323_pt1 | contig 15340 bp, 20 predicted proteins | sample Etolagbewater25m_FD_19993 | JGI IMG/M metagenome (IMG submission 19993)
TCTCGACGCTCGCTTTCTTTGCCTTAAATACATCATTGATATTATCTTTTGTTATCCTCATAACGCTCGGATAGTTTACCCGCTACCCCGCGGGGGTCTTAGTTTATAATTACATCTCAAACATAAACATATAATCTTCCAGCAACATCTCAGCTTCGTCTTCTGGTAGTCCAATATCTTCCATAACTGCTAGTGCTTGCTCTTGGAACGCTTGGTCTAATACTTCGTTTTCTACTTCCATAATATTTAAATTGTTACATTTTTATTAAGTGATAGCCTCGACCTCTTGCTATCTGTTACTATTGTATCAAATGTGGCGACATTGTAAAGGGTTTTTATCCACTTATATTGTTATGATATAAAAAGACTATCTTGTCAAGTAATGCATATAATAGCGGTGTTTGCTTGTTATTTTACGGGATATAATACAAGCAAAGTAATATTAAGGGGGCTTAGAGGTCAATTTTAGAGGCCGTTTTTAGGTGGTTTGGTTGGTTTTGGTTGGGTGCTAAGATGTTGGGGGGGTAATGTATATACATATGATATACACACGCACGACCAGCCACACCAGCCACGACCGGCCACCGGCCACACCTCCCCTCCTCCTCTTTTTCAAGCCGTCCACTATAATGCACATCTCTTTGAGATGTTCTTTATTAATTAAAATCATTATAAGAAGCTCGGGGGGTGACCCCTTTCCGACCCCCCTATCCCTATTCATTAGAAAAAAGGGGTCCCACCTTTATCCAGTGTCTAAATTTCCACCCTGTAAAAAATTTCCATCAGTAAAAATTCCACGTAAAAAAATTTCCAAAAACTATAACTACAGAAAAAAAAACTTTTTTTTATTTTTTTATTTTTTTTATTTTTTATTATCCAAAAAGGTGAATAATACTATGTTGGTTTGTAAATGGCTTAAACCAAGAGAATACTACCCAAACCAACATAGTATAATTAAGTGAATAATAATATGTTGGTTTGTAATATGGCTTATAATATAGTTATTATCCATATAACCAACATATCATAGTAAATATTACTAAAAAAGTTTATATATACTTATATAATAAGTATATGCGTATTATAGAGAAACTTTTCCCCTTTTTTCGTATGATATGTTGGTTTGTTGTTTTGTAAGGCTCATATAGGATGATTTTTTTCCAAATTCTATTTCAGGGCTCTAAATATAGGATTAATATGTTGGTTTGTAATGATGGATACTATGTTGGTTTGTTGTTTTAAGCCATTGTTATGTAAGTTTATCCACAGTTACGTTGTTGACAAACAAACCGACATAATATAAAATGACTATATATGAATGATAAATGTATGTTTGAAGGATGTGAAAGAGATACCTACGGAGGTAGTAGGGGGTTTTGTATTAAACATTACTCTGCTTGGCACCAAAGAGTTAAGAGAGGAAAAACTACTTGGAAAGAATTAGAGGAGCAAGGTTTGTGTAAGAAAAAACTAACTCAGGAAGAAAAAAATATAAACCAAATGCATCCGCATAGAAGTTACAAGAAAAAAAATTAATGGATTTATTACAAGAAAAAGAAATAAATGGGAAGAGTGTGTGGTTCGGGTTCTCGTTGGGAGGGTACGCACTTATGGAGTTGGCTACTAAAATTAATTTCGACAAGATTGTGCTAGTATCTCCTACTCCTTTGTTCTTGGAAACTATCAATGATATAGGAGATGATTATGTGAAAGCAGAAAACGGAGATAAAAGTATAAGAGAAATGTGTTCGATGATAAATTGTCCCGTTGAAGTATATGTTGGTGAAAAAGAAAAAGACCTAATGAGAGAAACAGCCTACGATATTGCTGATTTATTGAATGTAGATTTGAATGTGGTGGAAGGTATTGGACATGACGATAGATTGTTTGCTAGAGTTATAAGGAGGGAGAAATTGAAAATTGAATAAGGGAGTGTAGTTATAGGATATTCTTTTACTGGGGTTTGTAATTACTACTGGTTTCTGAAAATCTTTACACTTTCTTATCCAGTTCTCAATAAGGAGACTGGAATTTGTTCTTTGAAGTTAAACATCAAAATAATGGAGGTAGTAAAATGAATGCGAAGAAAAGGTATCAGATGAATGCGGATGGAAGGAAAGAGCGGGAAGGTTTTATCTGCTCGAGTGCAACTCACAAATGGTTCGACTGCGTGGCGGTGAAGATTGACGGAGACGTTCAGGTACGGGATACCAAGGACCAGAGCGATACAACTCTGAAGTTCACCCAAAGCGAGTGGAAGGCCTTTGTGAAAGGCGTGAAATCCGGCGAGTTCGATGTTTAACAAAAACCAAGGGGGCCTAAAAAACCCCCTGTACTACAAATTAATGCTACAAAGCAAATGGTAGTTCTTTGATAATTGAATAAGGGGATGGATTCTTACCCTTATACTCAGTATAAGGTCTCCAATCACAATTGAATATATCTTTTTTGAAAACCCAAAAAAAAAGACACAGAACATAAAAAGCACATAAAAAACCTAAAAATAACATAAACTTTATTTAAGTGATTTCAAATTACTTCCTATCTGATTCATCCTCTTGTTGAGTTATTAAGTTGTTCTTTTTAAATTTAATAGTTTACTTGTCAATTACTTGTCAATTCATTTCAGGAGGTAACCATGGGTAAAAATAGCAAGAAGAAAAGACGAGCAAGGAAACTTACTCGTCATCACATCGTCAATCGGGTAAACAAAGGTGGAGATGAAGTAGAAAACATCATCAAACTCAAAAACCGTAAACACGAAATGTGGCACATAGTTTTCAAAAATTTATCCTTCATCGAAGCAGCCAAACTTTTGGTAAAGGCTCACAATATGAAACACAAAGACGAAGTAGAAGCAGAAAGAGAAAGAGTAAAAACAATTCTACAAAAAGAACTTGAAACTTGGGCAAAAGAAAGTATCGGAGCAAAAGCAGTTGAAAGTGTTATTTTAGCAGTTAATTTAATAGAGAAATAATTATGAAAAAATATAGTCTAACAAAAAATACAAAAGAACTGTGTGGAAAAACACTATTTCAAATTAAAGCAGAAATATCTTTTGGTTCAGTATCAAAAGGATATTTAGGAGGGTATATTGAAAAAGAAGAAAACTTATCACAAGAAGGTAATGCTTGGGTTTATGGTAATGCTTGTGTTTATGGTAATGCTTGTGTTTATGGTAATGCTTGTGTTTATGATGATGCTAGGGTTTATGATGATGTTAGGGTTTCTGGTAATGCTAGGGTTTATGGTAATGCTTGGGTTTCTGATGATGTTAGGGTTTCTGGTAATGCTAGGGTTTATGGTAATGCTTGGGTTTCTGGTGATGCTAGGGTTTCTGGTAATGCTTTGGTTTATGGTAATGCTATGGTTTATGGTAATGCTAGGGTTTATGGTAATGCTTGTGTTTATGGTAATGCTAGGGTTTATGGTAATGCTTGGGTTTCTGGTGATGCTAGGGTTTCTGGTAATGCTAGGGTTTCTGCAAAAGCAAATTTCACTAAAGGTTGGTTTATTGGTGGAGATGATAGTGGAAAAATTACAGACATTACAGATAAAACAGGTTCGGAATACTGGAAATCAATATGTATTAGGAGATTATGAAATAACACCTATTGAAGAAGAAAAAACAGAAACAATAAAAATCGGAAATAATACTTATAATAAAAACGAAGTTGAGGAGGCACTTAAAAACATAAAATCATTAAAAACTAACTAAGTAATATATTAAGTAAAGTATGGTATTATTAAGATAATGAAAAAGTATTGCAATCACAACTGGGACATAAAGAAAATAAAAGAGTTGTTATACAATTAAAATCACAGCACTAAATTTTTTAGTGTTGTTTTTAAATGTAAGAAATGCAGTAAGGAAAAGGAAAAAGTTATCAAAAGCGAGTAAAGCGTAAAAACGCAAATTGTTCTTTGAAATTAAATAGAAAGGAGGAAACGCTATGGGAAAAAATAGCAAGAAGAAAAGACGCAAGAGGAAACTCACCCGTCACCATGTTGTCAATCGCTTTAGAGGTGGGACAAGTAGTCCGGAGAATATCATTATGCTCAAGAACGAGCGTCATGAAATCTGGCACACTTTGTTCCGTAACTTAGACTTCTTGGAAGTCGCTAACCTTTTAATTCGGGCAGATAGGATGCTCAAGAGGAGGTATAGAAATGTGTGAAAACTGTAAGCACTTAATTGCGATAGTTGGTGGTGATGAAATTTTTCACTACTGCAAGATTACAGGCTGGGAAATAAAACACCTGGAAATACAGGGAAGGTTCTGCCCTGATAAGGAGGAGGAAGATGATTAAAGTACATCGTAGGTGCGAACACTGTAATATTCGTCTCGTTCTTGCGGAAGATTTGGAAGATAGAATCCATTGTATCTGCGAGAGGTGTGGTAGCGTTGCTGTTTTTTTCAAGGAAAAGGAACGGATTATTCCGGAAAGGAGTGAGGAGTTCAAGCAAACTTTCTGTGCAACCTGCCCTGACGGAGGAGGATGTTGGGATTGTCACTATAAATTGTGAACACGGAGCAAGGCTAATAACCTTGCTCTTTATTTTCTACTTAGCACCTAAGCTTTGACAGAAGAAAATTAGTAGGATATTATTTATATATGGTATATCTAGGAAAAAGAGCAAGTTCCATGAAGCAGATGGCATATGCTAGACAACTTTTTGGAGCTAAAGGAAAAAATAAAAAACAAATCGCACTCGATGTTGGATATTCTCCGAATGTAGCTAATAGTATTAAAACTCACATTGAAAATAAACCCGGATTTAATTATGCTATGTCCGCATTGGCAGTGGAATCTAATAACTTAGCACTGGAGGCTTTGAGTGAGTTCAAAGCAAGAGGGCTCAAGGATTTTTCGAATAAGGAATTAACCGGAGCACTTAATGCTATTAGTAATGCTTGGAGTAAATTCAACGCACCAGCTATCGAGCAGAGTAATAATGCGAAGGAAGGAAATAAACTTCGAAAGGTGATACTCCAACAAATTGAAAATCAGACTGTTAATAATAATGTAAAAGAGGAAGAAAAACCTCGAGTCATCGATGTGGAAGTTGATGACCCTAATGATTTTTAAATATGAAAATACACGAATTTTATAGAAAGTTCGAGGATACTCCAAAGGAACAGAGGTTCGAGATGATACAGCCATCCGCTGAACCTACCAGTTTATTTGTTATATTCAAACAATTAACAGAAGTAAGGGCACAAAAAAAGTTCTTCGAAGATAGAGAAGCTTATTTGTTATCTATCGCTGAAAAAGAATTTCAAAAACTAGATGGCAAATCTCTATAAAGACCATAATAATAAAATAGTGGAGTTGTTGACGAACAACCCTGATTTAATTAAAGACCAAACTTGGAGGTTGGCGAATTTGTACTGGATAATTACTAAAGACGGAGATAAGCAGGTGTTCACGATGAACCGAGCCCAGAAGCATTTCTATGATAATTTTTTGAATAAAAAAAAGCCATACCATAGACATGTTATTTTAAAAAGTCGTCAGTTGGGGTTCACTACATTTATTGATTTATTTATATTCGATTCTATTCTATTCCAAACTAACAAGGAGGGGATTATTATTGCCCATAAGGTTGAAGATGCTACAACTATTTTCGACAAGAAGATTGAGTTTGCTATTCGTAACATGGCCGAAGATGTTAAAGGGGCGTTTTTCAAAATTAATCAGAAGTCCTCACGAAAGATTCAGGTAGTTATTGATTATGGTCCGGACCAAGGTTCCACCTCATCTATTACTGTGTCAGTTTCTGGAAGGTCTGGGACTTATCACTTGGTGCATATTTCAGAGTTTGCAAAAATGTGTGCGGCTTATCCGAAGAGAGCGGAGGAGGTGGAGAGAGGGACTTTCCCGACTGTACCTTTCGATGGGTTTATATTTATTGAAAGCACTGCTGAGGGTATGGCCGGAAGATTCTATGAGATGTTCCAGCAGAATTGGTTGGACAGAGATACTATTACTCCACAAATTTCACAGGTGCAGTTCTTACCACATTTCTATAACTGGCAGTACGATGATATGGAAATGAAAAAGATTTACGAGCCTATTCCAGTTTCTAAGATGGATGTTTGTGAGATTGATTGGGAGTCTTATCAGAAGGAACATAATTTAACTGATATAGAAATAACATACTACTATATGAAGTGGTTGCAGTTCGGAGGTAAGAATAGTCCTGATGCTGTTAAATCTCTGATGCAGGAATATCCAACTACTCCGGAAGAGGCTTTTCTATCTACTGGTCAGACTTATTTCTCGACAGCTAAGGTGGCTAAATTATTGCAATCAGCTCTGCCCGGTGAGAAAGGTGAGTTGGGATATAAAGATAAGGAGGTAATTTTTAATCCGGTATCCTCCGGTTCATTGGAGATATTCAAAATGCCGGAAAAGGGGATTAGGTATGTTATAGGTGGGGATACTGCTGAGGGGTTGGTGCATGGGGACGCTCAAGTACTCTATGTAATAAATCACAAAACTGAAGAATGTGACGCTATTTATAAATCACAAGTTCCACCTGATGAGTTGGCTACGGAGGCTTATAAACTTGGAAAATTTTATAATTGGGCTCTGCTTGGAATCGAGGTCAATAAGGACGGTTTGTGGGTAAATGATGCACTGGAGAAAATGGGGTATATTAACCTGTACTATAGAAAGGCTTTCGATGATATAACCCAGAAAGTAACGAAGTTCTTCGGGTGGAAGACTACCTCAGCTACACGGCCTTTTGCTTTAGCGGCTCTATTAGCGGTCTTTTTTAGAAAAGATAGTGGATTTCCAGCTCAAATTTTAAATGAAATGCTAACTTTTATACGAAATTCCAAAGGTAAACCAGAAGCAATGGACAAAAAACACGATGATATTATCATGGCGGCCTCAATTGGGTATGCGATACTCCAAGAACAAGGACAATTTGTAGATAATTCATCATCTGCGGAAGGTTTTAGTCATATGCAGTTGATTTTTGGCGAAGGTGGAGAACAAATCACTCATTAATGCACACTTTTTTACTTTTTTGCTTGTGTTTTTTAATAAATAGTTCATAATTATAGTATATAAGAGTAATTTTCTAAAAAAATGTTAAAAACTAAAACAAAAAACGACAGAGAGACGATAAAATTCATCGAAAATAAGAAAGAAGAGATGAAAAAGTCTCAATATCGAACAAAGTTTGATGGTTTAGCAGCTGAAATCAAACAAAACATAATGAATACAGCTGTAAGTGTAGGTGAAAAATTATATGAAAAGTCAGGATGGGGTTCAATGGTGTTTTATAGCCAAATGTCTAATGGTGCTTACGATATTAACGTTTACCCCTCTAAAACTGCTGGGTTAGATAAAAATAAGTCTGGAGTTCCTGTTTCTCAGGAGCCAATAGCATTTTCTAAGATAATGATTGCTACATCTGTCTTAGCTGGAAAATTACCAGATGCAACTGTCGTAGCTGATGATAAGGTTTATGGGAAAGCTATGTACGAATTATGGAAAAGGAATTGGTCTATGACTGGGGCAAACGGAGCTAATACATTAATGTTGACTTACCAAAATCTATTTACATACGGATGGGCCGCTTGGAGAGTTTACCCACGAAGAGTTCAAGTTAAAAGGAATGGAACTACTAAAATTTTATTCGATGATATATATAGAGAGCCACTAGACTGTACAAGGACTTGGATGGGGATTGGTTTCAATAATGCAGATGTTTGGTCACAGGGTGAAGTCTACTATGAGAAAGATATGCCAAAGGAAGAATTTTTTGAAATGTATCCTGAAGCTAAAAAGAATAAAAAGAAATTACAGTATATATCTGTATCTAAAGAAGCTAAAGATGAAAACTCAGAGAAAGCACTTACCAGTGTAACTATTGGATATTATGAAAATGTTCTATTAAATAGATACATTGTAGTTTGTGGAAAGATGGTTATTTATGACGGAGAACTTCCTAACGATGGCTCACATGGGTCAGTTGTAACAGCTCGTTGTTTTGTAAAAGACCAGAACGACCCACATGGAGTTGGGCTTTACGAAATGATGCGAGGTAATACTGCTCTCTTCACTTATATTAATTCATTAAATGCTCAGCAGGTTGAAGCAGAGATTTTCCCATTGTTATTTGGAGCTCAAGTTCAGAACGGTACAGCTACATATAAAAGAGGACCAAATATCATTAATCCTAAAAATCCCGGAACAGATATTGATGTTGTAAAAACATCTGGGAATGTTCAACAGGGAATTATTTATGCTGATAAGCAGAAACAAGATATTGAAGAGAATACTGGAGTTAACAATATTGTTGCAGGAACTCAATCAGAAACCACACTCGGTTCTACAGTTATTCTAAAAGAAGCTGCTTACAATAGATTAACACCACCAAAGAATTCTATGGTTACAGGTTTGGAAGCTGATGCTCATATTGCAAATACTTGGATGACTCAGATATATCCAACTGATAAAATCTTTATGATTGATTCTCAGGACCAACTTGCAGAGTTTGCAAAACAAAATCCTGACTACTTTATTGAGTCCGAAGAAGTTCTTGATGATAATGGAATTCCAGTAGGAATGGTAGCGGCCGCTTCTAAAAATCTACGATTGAATTTTGACTTTACACCAGAGGGGAATGTTATGGAGAATGTAGATACCCGTCAGATTTCAACCAAGGGATTATTTGATGAATTGAAAAATACTGGTCACATGAGTGACTATATAGAATTTATAATTGACCCAGACTCAATGCTTCTACCATCTATTGAAATTCAAAAACAAACTTACATGGCTTTATTCCCGGTTATCACAAATCAGATTACTCTTATTTTTTCATTAAGAAATCAGGACCCAGAAGCAGCTGCCGCTCAATTGATGGCCTTAGAAAAACTTCTTGATATTCAGAATGGTGATATTTACGATTATATTTCAAAAGCAGATTACGATGCGATTATGGCTAAACAACCTTCAGATATGCAGAGACAAATGGAGCAAGAACAAATGAAGAGAGATGCTCAGAATACAGCTATGCAAGATATGGCTGGTGGCGGAAGTGCAGGTGGTTCAACTCCAATGGGTCAACAAATGGCTGGAGATGGAATGAGTCCAACCCAACCACAAAATCCTAACGAGGTCCCAAGGCCACAATCACCTTTGGGAAGTGCAGTCGATGCTAGCGTTGGTAGAGCCGGAGCAGGCGGATTCTTTCCACAAGGATAAAAAATTATGGGATTAAGAGATATATACAATTCAATAGGAAAAGGAGTTAGTAAAGTTGGAGGTTCATTATCTGGTCTTTTTGGAAGTGATACTGTTAATTATCAAAAACCGTACGCAGAACCAATAGGACCAGTACAACCAATTAAAAATATTTATGACCTAAAAGACCGTGGTGTAAAAATTACTGAAGATGATATTGAAGCATTTAGGCCATTACTTTATGGGGAAGTATCAAACAGAAATCCTGATAAAAAACAACTAGAAGCTGATGTAATTTTCAATACAGCTTTGAATAGGCAAAGAGAATATGCAAGTAGAGGACAAAATAAAACATTATCTGAAATTCTTGCTATGCCAAATCAGTATCAAGCATATAATGGTGAACAATATAAAGAATATGCTAACCCTACATTACCTATGTCTATTGAAAAAAAGAAACAAGTTGATGCGATTGTTGATGATATAAAAGCTAGAGTAAAATCAGGAGAATTTAAAGATAATACAGAAGGAGCTTATTATTATATTCATAATAGTGATGGGTCAATCACTTATGATAATTTAAAAGAATTATTTGCTAAATAATATGTCAGAAAATGAACAAAGTTTAAAACAAAAGAAAATAGCACTTGCACAAAGCGAGCACGCACCAGTTATTATTGAGTTAATGAAAGATTGTTTATCTCAGGTCCCAATTATTGCTGATACAGAATGGAAGACTATTGTTAATGCTATTACTTTAGATGTTCAAAGTACAATGATGAGAAATATGGTTGACCGTCTTGAAAGTATTAGAAAAGGTAATTTACATAAAGAATCATAATATGAAACCAAAAGAATTAAAACACAAAGACTTTACAGTTCAGGTGGGATACTCACCAGAAGCTAAAAAGAAAAAATTAATGAAGTTCATTACTAAGAATGGTGATGAGTTTGAAATCAGTTCGGAAGAAATGTCCTCTATGCTTATTGGTGGTGTAAATTCAGATACATTAGAAGCTACTTTTGTTGAATCAAATAAGATAAATGTTGTCGAGGTCGGTAGGCAACTACAGTGTGTTCTTGATAAAGATATGAAAAAAGGTGAAAAAATTAATATCAATTACACACATCCGTATCCGATTGAATTTGCTCTTATAGAAGAAGCTTATAAGATTGCAAAAATTGATGAGAACGTACCAAAAATTACATTAACAAAAGAGTATATAGATGAAGTCAAAGCAAAGTTGAAACCAGAGATGGCTGACTATATAAAAAAGTTTTACAAGTCGTTTAAAAATTTAGAATTAAAAAATAATATGGAAGATGAAAATAAAGTAGAAGCTCCAGTTGAAGAAGCTCCAGTTGAAGAAGCTCCAGTTGAAGAAGCTCCAGTTGAAGAAGAAAAATTATAATAACTAATAATCCTTTAACGGTAGGATAACCGTAATAATATGCCAAGAAAAAAAAATACAAGTCAAACAGTTAATGATGAACCAACTAACCAGACAGTTAGTGGAACACCAGATAATAAAAACATTACATCATCACCGGAACCAAAACCTTTGAAAAAAGATGAGTATCCAAAAGTTGATGTAGTATTAAAGAATACTTCTGGAAAAGAAGTTAAAGTAGAAGATTATTTTTTTGAAGGAGTAATTTTACCAAGTTTCGAAGGAACTTGTGGAAAACCTGTGGAAAGAGAGGATTTATTGGATGTATTCAATAAAGTCTTTAAACCAGAAGATAACATTCTATTTTACAAGCAAAATGATAAAGAGGTTTATTTGGTAATTGTACCAATTAAGTACTCTACAGAGATAGGAGAAGATAATAATTCAATTATTGGTGATTTTCAGAAGCACGCTATTTCATTTTTGAATGAAGGTCAGGTTAATTTAGATTCATTAAGACAAAAGTTGGAAAAGATTCAAAAATTTGTGAAATATACAGATAGATAGTTTGCATTTATTTTTTATTAACGATACAATTATAGTAACCATCGGTCCCTTTCACGATACGAGAGGATAAAATATGGAAAAACCTAAAGAAGAAGAAATAACACCAGAAGTTGAAGATGATGAAGAAGAACTCGATAAAGTTCTCGAAGAATCTATCAATTCGGTGAAAGCTGGAAATGAGCTTGCTCCAAAATCTGAGGAAGCCAAGGCTGAAACTCCTAAAGAGGATACTCCAGAAGAGGGAACTCAAGAAGAGGAAACTCCTAAAGAGGATACTCCAGAAGAGTCAGAGCCGGAGGACCCCAGCGAACCTCCCGTTGTTAAACTAGAAGGAAAAGAAGGCGAATACGATTATCGTATACCAAATAAAGGTAAGTTTGAGTCAGACGAATCTTACGAGAAACGCATTGAACTTATGGATTTGGTGAAAAGACGTAAACTCGCTAAAACTGATGAGCAGAAAAAAGAATTAACAACGCAAATTCAGACTACTAAGGGTCAAATTAAGAACCTTAATGGTACTGATAAACTTATTAACCCACTCAATCAAGAGAGTGAAGTAGTTCCAAAAGATGAAGACAATGAAGAAGATGCAGCTTTAAAAGCTGACAAGGAACGACTTAAACAACTTGGCGGAGCGACTAAAGAGGATATTCAAGAAATAATCCAAAGAGAACGTTTAGCCACTGAGGTTAAGAGTACCCTAGAGAAGTTCGTTGATAGACATGTAGAACTTAAAGACCCCGATGTTCGAGAAGTATTTTTTGATTTCGTTGATTCTCACTACAATTGGCAAAACAAGAGTGGTAAAGAGTTAATGACAGTCTTAGAACTCGCACAAGAGAGTATGTTTAAGGAACCACAGACTATCACAGAAAGAGTCTTAAAAGGTGCAGATGTTCAGAATAAAGTTAACGCAATGCAGTTCCCCGGTGGAACTATTGCAAAAACTGAATATTCACCAGAAGTACGTAAATCTATAGATGAATTAATGGAAACTGGTATGTCAGAAGAAAAAGCCGTGGAACTTCTATCAGATGATTAAGGAACTACCTTAATTGAAAACAATCATGAGTATTTTACAAGTAAAACTAAAGAATACACGTGAGTTAATGGAAACAAATAAAGCTTCAGCAACTGTAATTGCAAAAGATGAAATCTTAGCAATGACAGCAGGACTTGCTGTGCCAGCTGACAATGGAACTGTTGTCGCTGATTTGTTAGGTGTTGCAAACGAAAGTATTGCAGCAGCTGATGCCAAGACTCGTGTTCTTTATATTGTGCCTTCAGATGAAGACACATTCCTTTTCCCAACAACAAACGAAACTGATGCTACCCATAATGGGCAAGCAATGGTTTTGACAAGTTCAACAGAAGTTAACAACACTGGTACTACTTCAGAAACTGGTATTGTTCAACAGGTCGAGCCTTATGGAGATGCTTCCGATAAACTTATTATCGGTAGATTTTTGACATTATAATCATTACTAATTTAATTTAATAAAATATCATGCAAGGAACAATTAATGATTATGCAGTCATCGTGAACAATGTGTTAAAACATATTGCACCTAAGGTTTCACCTACAGTCCGACCAGAGTACTTGGACTTCATGTATAAAGTTGACAACAGCGAAAGAATTTATACAGATGTAGGGGTAACTGGACTAGGAATGGCTGAAATAATCCCAGACGGAGGTATTGGAGCATCAGATGCACCAATCCAAGGTTACTCAAAGAATTACACCCAAATGCACTTCACAAAGAAAGTTCGTTTGACATTCCAATCTAACTTCTTCCTATTTGAATCAGCAGCAGCTAAAATTAAAGGCTCTGTTAAATCAAAGATTTTAGAAGGAAAGAACGCTATCGAGCATGCAAAGAATTATCTTGCACAGTCTCTTTTGGCTCAAGGTTTTACAACTTCATTTACATGGACACCTATAAATAATGTAGGAAGCCCAACTCCAATTTCAACAATTGGTGCAGATGCAGTTGAATATTGGTCACAGGCTCACCCTCGTGAAGATGGTGGTACAGCTTGGTCAAATGTTATTGTTGACGGTGCTACAAGTTCACCTCAATTTACTTACTCTTCTCTAATGGCTGCACGAAGATTGCATTCACTAAAGAAAGATGGCCGTGGAAATCCATTGATTTCAGACCTAGATACATTAGTATGTCGAAGAGGTTCTACAACCGCTCAATATGCTAAAACAATCAAAGGTACGATTGATAAAGGTTTAGCTCCACAACAAACCAACGTATTTAACAACACTCCTGCTACAGACACATTCAAAATTGTTGAATTGTCTCCATACCAAAATCTTGCTATGGACGGTCTTATGTGGGGAATGTTTGATTCCAAAATGATGAACGAAGATTTCGGATTCAAATACATCGAAGCTCTTCCAACAAGAGCTGAGCCAGCAGTTGTTGACTTACTAGGAAACCAAGATTTAGTCTTGAACTTTAACTCACTTGCAGTTATGGGTGCTTCTGACCTTAGAGGTTGGATGTGGTCTGACGGTGATGGTGCTACTGTTTAAGTTAATCTATCCATTCTATCCCCGAATATCGGGGATAGGGTTGGGTAGGGTAACTACTCTTCTTATAAATTAATAATAAAAAATATGTTACAAGATGCTCACAGTAAAAAAATAGCTATCCCAATAGCAGCTGAAGTTGGTACAAATACAATAGTGGCCGCTCAGGATGATGCTTATATTTACATACATGAACTTATTGGTGACCTAGCTTCAGCAGGTAATTTAATTGTTAAAGCTGGCTCAAGAACGCTAGCTTCTTTTACTCTTGATGGCGGTCAAGGTATTACAGAACAAGATGAACCGGGGATGGATGGAGTACCAAGGTTTGAATGTAAACCGGGTGAAGCTTTCATCTTAGAAGTTACAGGAGGCACTTTCAATGGTGCACTAGATTATTCATTTAGATACTAAAAAAAATATGGACCAAGAAAAAACTCCAGAACAAAAAGAACAGTTAAAAACTTGGGCTGGTCAGAGAGATGCACTTCTCTTTGAAATTTCTGGTCTCAAGACAACCCAAGAAAAGCTCGTAAAAACTAATAAAGAATTAAGAGAAGCTAATTCTGATACTATATCAATGATTAATAAATCTATTGGTAGAATTGAAGAATTACAGAAAAAAGAAGCAGAGTTACCCCTTCTTATCTCAAAAGAAATTGCAAGTTTAAAAGAAGAAAAATCACGTTTGCAAGCAGAAGTTACAGCTCTTAAATCACTATTAGATATTCTTAAAAGTGAAAAAGCATCTATAAAAGAAGATGTTGTTTTTGCATTAAATACTTTTGATATTATTAGAAATGAAACATCTAGTATGGATAAAATCACAGATAATGTTGTAAGAATAAGTAAAGATAATATTAAAACAGTAAATGATTTAATGTCTAATCTTTCAAAGAGTATTGATGAAATTATCGAAGTTAATAGAAAAAATGTTTTTGAAACAAATATTGTAATTGATAAAGTTCCAAAGATGATTATGGAAGCTCAAAAACATGGTTTAATAAAAAATAGGATATAAAAATATGGCATACTTAGCAAATAAATTAGGAGACCCAATGAACTTAGGCTGGTTCGCTACACCAGAAGCTTTAAGTGCAGCATATCCTGTCGGAGCAGATGGGTATTTTGCTATGGTAGGTTCGACTGATTCTATATGGACTTGGGATTCAGATACAAGTGCTTGGGTAGATACTCAAACTGCTGGTCCAATTGGTCCAACAGGTTACACTGGTCCAATCGGTCCAACAGGTTACACTGGATACACTGGAGACACTGGGTATACTGGTTCTACTGGATACACAGGTCCAACCGGTTATACAGGTCCATCAGGAGCTGATTCAGATGTAACTGGACCAACAGGATTCACTGGTCCAACTGGTTATACAGGACCATCTGGTGCTGATTCAGAAGTAACTGGTCCAACAGGTTATACAGGAGACACTGGTAGTCAAGGAGACACTGGATACACAGGTCCAACTGGTTACACTGGAGATACTGGTTACACTGGAGACTCTGGTGCTGATTCAACAGTAACAGGCCCAACTGGTTATACAGGTCCAACTGGATACACAGGAGATTCTGGAGCAGATAGTACAGTGACTGGTCCAACAGGTTTTACAGGATA
>JGI997J19993_1000325_pt1 | contig 15276 bp, 14 predicted proteins | sample Etolagbewater25m_FD_19993 | JGI IMG/M metagenome (IMG submission 19993)
CAAGCTGGTATTGAGATGGTTCAGTATGGATTTATCAATAACAATGCAGATATGATAAGGGATGGACTTGCAAAAGTTAAAGAGGGGAACGATATGTTCTCTGATGATAAAGTTATAGCAAAATATCTACCAAAAGATAAAAAACATATGGTAAATGTAGCTTCAAATGCATCAAAGAGAATATCTCTTGATGCAAATATAATAGAGCTTAATCTTGATGATAGAGCATATACAAAAGCAGCTGAGGGTTACTCAGATATGTTAAATGCATGCTCAAGATGTCATGGGATCATTAGAAGCTGGTAAGCTTTTATAGTTCTTTCAATTAAAAGGGGGTAGATTTTAATCTATCCCCTTTTTTTATACTCACTTAATATTTAGTCCAAATTAGATATAATCCAATCTAAACTTAAATAACTAAAAGGTAAAAATATATGAGTGTAAAAGAGAATGTAGACTATATAAAAGAGGAGTTGTCAACTCAAGAGAGTTTTATCGAAAACTTTTTTAAATTAGAAAAATTTTATAAAAAATATAAAAAAGCTATTTTTGCTTTTGTAGGAATAGTGGTTGTAGCGATATTAGTAAATAGTATATTAAACTATATGAGCGAACAAACAAAACAAGAAGCCAATATGGCATTTAATAAAATCATAGAAGATCCAAATGATCTAGAAGCTTTAAATAAATTAAAAGAAAAAAATAAAAAACTATACAATGTCGCACTTTATATAAAAGGTGACTACAATAATATTGATATTAAATATTTAGATGTTCTAGCACAATATGCTAATGCAGTTAATAATAATAAAATTGAAGATATCTCAAAAACCATACAAAATCAAAATTTCATCCAAAAAGACTTTGCAATTTTAAATAGAGCTATTCTTGAGACAAAAAACAAAAAATATGAAGAGGCTAAAAAAAGTTTGAAAATGATTGAAGTGACTTCACCTGTATATAATCTAGCAAAAGTACTAGAGCATCACTTAGTGACCAAATAGGTTCTACATGAGATATATTTTATTTACACTAAGTGTTATTTTCTTTGTTTCTGGATGTAGTTCAAAACAGTATTATAAACCAAAAGAAACATTAAATAGTGTTTTTAAAGTTGAAAATATAAATAGCGATATAGTTGATTTTAATAATGATGGTGCAACACTTGCTAATCAAAAATTTATATCAGTAAGTGGAATTGAGGATATTAAACTTTCAAATAACTTTAAATTTATAAATAAAGTAGATCAGATTATAATATCAGCTGATAATAATGGAACAGTAGCTATTTTAGAAAATAATATTACTAAATCTTTCCATTTCGATAAAAATATAGTTGCAGCATCTAAAAAAGATAATACATTAGCATTACTATTTACAGATAACTCTATAGCTATATATGATACAAAAGAGAGTAAGATTAAGCTAAAAGAATATTTTAAACCATCTTCATTAAATGATATCAAAATAACAAATCCAATAATACTTGATACTATTATACTGTTTCCAACACTTGATGGTAAGATAGTTATTATAGATATAGCCAAAACAAATATAATTAAAACAATAAATATAGATCCAAATGGTGAGATAAATAATATTATATTTTTAGCAAATGTAGATGATAATTTAGTTGCAGCAACATCAAATAAATTATTTGTATTTGGTAATGGTAATCTATTTGTAAAAGATCATGAGGTTAAATTTGTAGCTGTTGATCAAAACAATATATTCCTATCAACGCTTGATGGAGAGATTATTAAATATGATTACAAACTAAATAAAATTAAATCCAAAAAGTTTAGATTTGCAAAATTCCATTCAATGGGTCTAAATCAATACCTATATGCACTTGAATCAGATCACTACTTAATTAAGTTATCTAAAGACTTTGAGGATATTAAAGTTTATGATTTTAGTTTTGATGAGGATGAAAAAGTTTTTATATTAAAAGATAAGTTATATTTTGAGGATCAATATATAATTTTACCATAATGTCTGATCTAATAGAAGCATTTAAGGAGAACCTTATAATAATAAGGTCTCTTTCAAATAATACAGTACAAGCATATATAAAAGATATTTTAGATTTTGAACTTTTTTTAAAATCGATTAAAATTGATATTTTAAGTTGTGATACACAATCACTTTTAAGATATCTCTCCTCTATAAAAAATCCAAGAACACAAAATAGACATCTTAGTAGTATAAATACCTTTTATAAGTTTGCACAACACTATTATAATGTTGATAATGTACCAAAAGGGAGTTACGCAAAACTTCAAAAAAAACTTCCATCTTATTTAGATAGTGAAGCTATTTTTAATAACTTGGAATTGATACCAAGAGATACGATACTAGGTAAAAGGGACTATGCTATCATATTATTTTTATATGCTACGGGGGTAAGGGTTAGTGAGCTTATAAATATAAAAACACAAGATATCAATGATAATTGGATTAAAGTGGTATATGCTAAAGGATCAAAACAAAGAGTTATACCAATTGCAAATATAGCTTTAAAAGCTTTAAAAGAGTATCTAAACTCTAGAAACAATAATAGTGAATATCTTTTTTTGAATTACAAAGGTGGTTCGATAAGTAGAATATCGATATTTAATATAACTCAAAAATATTTTGGGGTATCTCCACATATATTTAGACACTCTTACGCAACTAGTTTGATATTGGGTGGAGCTGATCTTATTGTAGTTAGTGAACTTCTAGGGCATAGCAACCTTGAGACAACACAAATATATACCCATATAGAGCAAAAACATCTAAAAGAGACTATAGATAGTTTTCACCCTTTAGGTAAATAGTTTTTTAAATTATTTATTTAAATCAACTAAAAGTTTATTTTTGCTAGACTTCATCACTTTTTGCAAAATTTTATGCAGATCGATTCTTTCAAATTTTATTTTAACTTTCAAATCTTAATTGAGATGGAAAACAAAATGGAAAACAAAAAGATGGAAAACAAAGCCAAATGGCAGGAAAACAAAGGAATGGAAAACAAAATGGAAAACAAACAACATTATCTATTTACATCAGAAGTAGTAAGCCCAGGTCACCCAGATAAGTGTGCAGATATCATAGCAGATAGTATAGTTGACAAACTAATCATAGGTGATAGTAAATCAAGAGTAGCAAGTGAGGTTTTTGTAGCAGGAAAACATGTAGTTATAGGTGGAGAGGTTACTTCTCATACCAAAATTACAACTGAAGATTACAAACAAATAGTTCATGATGCTCTAGCAAAGATAGGATACAATGGTAATCCATATTTTACAAAACAAGAGTGTCTACACCCAGAAGATGTAGATGTGCAAGTACTTTTAAACTCACAATCTCCTGATATAAATCAAGGAGTTGATCAAGAAGATGGTGAAACTGGAGCAGGGGATCAAGGTATAATGTTTGGTTATGCAGATTGTGAAACTGAAGATTATATGCCTAGTGCTATTACATATGCGCGAATACTTATGCAAAAAGTTTACGACTATGCACTTGAAAACCCACACCAATTAGGTGTAGATATTAAAACGCAAGTGACAGTAAACTATGGATGTAAAGAGAACTTTGAAAACTCAAAACCACAAAATATTGATACTATAGTTGTAAGTGCACCATGTGTATCTAGTATGGATATTACAACAGTAAGAGCACTTATACAAAAACTTATAGATGAAGCTGGACTTCCAGAAGATATGTATAATAAAGATGAGTGTACTATCCATATAAATCCAACAGGTAAATATGTATCACACTCAAGTTTACACGATAGTGGATTAACAGGAAGAAAGCTTATAGTTGATAGTTTCGGTGGTTACTCACCAATAGGTGGTGGAGCTCAGTCAAGTAAAGATTATACTAAAGTTGATAGAAGTGGTTTGTATGCAGCTAGATACTTAGCAAAACATATAGTAGCAGCTGGACTTGCTACAAAATGTGTAGTGCAAATATCATATGCTATTGGGGTTGCAAAACCAACATCGGTTGCAGTAGATACTTATGGTACATACACAAAACTAAATGATGATCAATTATCAACATTTGTTGAAAACAACTATCCATTAACGCCAAACTGGATAACAAAGAAATTTAATCTAGACAAACCAAGTGCAGATACATTTCTTTATGCAGATGTAGCAGCACGTGGACAGGTTGGTCAAAGTGACTATCCGTGGGAACAACTTGATGAACTTGAAAAATTTCAAGAATTAAGATAAAATAACGCTATAAAAAAATAAGGGATATTTATGGATTTAAATTTAAAACAATTTTTTAATAAGATCAAATCGGAGGTTCTTGAAAAACAGTCAAAACAATCCGATGATCCTAAAACTATACAAAATCAAAGCCATTGGGTAAAGTGTCCATCTTGTGAATCTTTGATGTTTTTTAAAGAGGTTGAGAATCTAAACCATATTTGTCCAAAATGTAACTTTCATATGAGAATAGGTGCTAAAAAAAGAGTTGAGCTTATAGCTGATGAGGAGAGTTTTATAGAGTATGACCAAGAGTTACATCCTACAGATCCTTTACAGTTTGTTGATAGTAAATCATATCAAAAAAGGTTAGAGGAAGCTTACCATAAAACTGGAAAAACATCTTCAGTTGTAAGTGGTGAGTGTACTATAAATGGTCTTGGTGTTCAGCTTGTAGTTTTTGACTTTGCATTTTTAGGTGGAAGCTTAGGGAGTGTAGAGGGTGAGAAGATTGTAAGAGCTTGTAATAGAGCATTAGAGAAAAATCAAGGTGTTATTATCGTAAGTGCATCTGGAGGGGCTAGGATGCAAGAGTCTACATTTAGTCTTATGCAGATGGCAAAAACAAGTGCAGCACTTAAAAAGCTAGACAACGCAGGACTTCCTTATATCTCTATACTTACAGATCCAACTTTTGGTGGAGTTAGTGCCTCTTTTGCATTTTTAGGTGATATTATTATGGCAGAACCAGGTGCGTTGATAGGTTTTGCTGGTGCTAGAGTTATAAAGCAAACTATTGGTGCTGATCTACCTGATGGATTTCAAAAGTCAGAGTTTTTACTAGAGCATGGTAGTATAGATATGGTTGTAGAGAGAAATGATATGAAAAAGACTCTATATGATCTATTAAATCTATTTTCAAAAGAAAACGTTGCATAACAAAAAAATATACGCTTTATGTGATTATCAAACTTTAGAAAAGTTTGATATTTCACTTTTAAAGTATCTAGAACTTCTTAAATCATACAATATAATCTATATCCAATATCGTGACAAGATAAATGATATAAAGACTCAAAAAGAAAACATAAAACTACTAAAATCAAATACAAACATACCTATAATTATAAATGATAAGATAGAGTTATTAGAGTTAGTAGATGGACTACATATAGGTCAAGAGGACCTTGAAGCGTTATCTTTAAAACTGAAATTATCAAAAGAAAATTGTATCAAGTTTTTAAGGAAAAAATACCCATCTAAAATATTAGGGTTATCAACTCATGATGAGAAAGAGATACTTGAAGCTAACAGTTTTGATTTAGATTATATAGGACTTGGAGCATATAGGGCAACTACCACAAAAGATGTATCAAACTGCTTAGGGGATAAAGTATCATATTTAGCAAAGATATCAAAGTATCCAGTTGGAGTTATCGGTGGTGTTAAGGTTGATGATGATATAAAAGATATTGACTATCTTGTAATTGGAAGTGGGCTTTTGTTATAGTATATTTAGATAGTTACTAATATTTAATTTTCCATATCCATAAAAGTCATTTCTAAATCCATCTATTATATTATCTGGCTCACTACTATCAATTCTAAATATACTATCAGTAGCAACTGTCCCTTGTCCCGGTATTTTTAATGTTGAACTATATAGTCCATCTTCCAAAACGGTATCTATTGTTACAGTCCAATTATTATCTGATATTTGGATATCATATGGTCCATATGTTGTACTAGTTGATATAGAAGTAACAAATAATTTAAAATTTGAATAATTTGAACTTCCAAGTGTACCAAAAAAAGTAGGAGTTGAAGAATTAGTTATATTATAGTCAACTAAGTATGGGATATTTTCACCAATATTGTCACTTTTTGTTTTTATTATAGTAAATATCTCATTTAGTGTAATATCATGTTTTTTTTCAATCATAAGAGCAATAGCACCTGTTACAATTGGTGCTGCAGCACTTGTCCCTATAAATGATACATCTTTGTCATTGTTTATTTCATTATGTCTATTATAGTGATCATTAGATACACCATTTAAACCAATAGGATCTATGGTTGTTATCCCTAAATCACCATATGTTTCTCCCCCACCAGGAGCAACTATATCTAGATCTTTTCCATAATTACTATAATTAGTCCTAAGGTTTTGATGATCAGTAGCACCAACTCCAATGATATTCTCTATAGCAGATTCATCTAAACTCATATCTTTATTTTCATTTCCTGAAGCAAATACTATAGCTATACCTTTACCATCTCTTCCATTTTTAGCTATATTATTAAGATAGTCTCTAACAACTGGTGAAACACTATCTGTACCCCAGCTACAGTTAATAACATCAGCACCAGCTTGAATAGCATAATTAAACATCTCTATTAAAGTATCATCATTGAATGAATTGGCCATTTTTATAAGTATTAGTTGAGTATTTGGGGAAACTCCAGCTATACCAGATCCATCTACATTTGAAGCTATTATACCAGNAACTGCTGTACCATGATGATCTTCTGTAGAAGTATGTGAAACATCATCATATTCACCAATACCGGAAAAATTATATTTAGCGTAAATTCTATTTTCTAGTTCAGGATGATTTGTATCAAATCCATCATCAATTATAGCTACCTTAACTCCTTTTCCACTATATGGTGTATTTGGATCTAAATATACATGTGAATTATTGTCTATATTGTTATCTATATAAAATTGTTCATTTTTATATAGATACCATTGTGTATTTCTCAAAGGCTCTATTTCAATATTTGATATATCATTATTTATTATATTATATGTTTGAATATGATCAATATTAGATTGTGAAGAGTCACTATTACAACCATTAAGCAATAATATAAAACTAAAGCAATAGATATATCTAATCATCTTTTTTTAATATCTTTTAGAAAATTTGGATGTGAAAAGATAGTCCTTCTATCAAGGTGAAGTTTATTTGATATGTCAAAAATATCTTCGTTATTATTGATCTGTAGAAGATGTGTATTTTTATATAATTGCTTTATATGGATTAGATCATATTGCTCAATAAAAGATTGAATATCAATATCAACTTTTAACTTTACAATTAAAGTATTATCTATATATAAATATGTCCCATTTTTGTTTTGAAGTTTGGAACTAATTGCATTTAGGTCTCTTGTTTGATTTTCAACAAAAGTTAAATAAATTTTATTATCTCCATGATAGTAATATCTATCAGCATATAGGACAATACTAAAAATAGTTAAAAATAGTATCTTGAACATTCTATTTAATTAATGTTTCACCTCAAAATGAGATGAAATACTATATCTATTTTACCATATTGGCAAACTGTTTAAATACATATTTACTTTCGTGTGGACCTGGGCTAGCTTCTGGGTGATGCTGAACTGAAAATATTGGTTTGTTGTTATATCTTACACCCTCTATTGTGTTATCAAATAGATTTTTATGTGTAACTTGAGCAATCTTTTCAATTGAATCTGGAACATTGTAGTTGTGGTTTTGTGCTGTTATCTCTACTATGCTAGTTTCATTTTGTACTGGATGGTTTCCACCATGTTGTCCAAAAGGTAGTTTGTATGTATCGTGACCATGAGCTATACTTAACATCTGATGACCTAAACAAATAGCAAACATAGGTATATCTTTATCTATTAGTTTTTGCACCTGCTCTTTCTCTTTTGTAAGTGTAAGAGGATCCCCTGGACCATTACTTAAAAACACTCCACCAATCTCTTTGTTGTTAAATCTCTCTATTAGATCATCTGCATTAAAATCACTTGGTATAACTTCAACCTCAAGTCCTGATTCTACTAGTTCATTTAAGATGTTTCTTTTTACACCAAAGTCTATAACTACAACTTTTTTATCACTCATCATAGCTTTGTTGTAAGACATAGTCTCCATATTCCATCCACCAAACTTATGGATATAGCTTTGTTTTGTAGATACTTGCTCTATATAGTTTATATCTTCAATTCTAGGGCTTGATTCTAACTGTTTTTTTAGTTCATCTTTATTTGAAATTTCTGTTGATGCTATCATCATCATAGCACCTTCATCTCTTATCATTTTTGTTAAAAATCTAGTATCTATCTCAGTTATACCAATAGTATTATTCTCTTTTAAAAGATTGCTTAATGAATTTTGTGCTCTAAAATTAGAATGAAGTTCATTGTAGTTTCGAACCAACACACCTTTACAGTGAGCCTTTGGTGATTCGTTATCATTTTCATTTACCCCTACATTTCCAATCTCTGGCATAGTAAAAGTGATAAACTGTCCAGCATAACTAGGGTCTGTTATGATCTCTTGATAACCTGTAAGAGATGTATTAAAAACTATCTCTCCAACTGCAGTTCCAGTTGCACCAAACGATTTTGCACTTAAAAATGTGCCATTTTCTAGATAAATATAAACATTTTCCATTATAAAAGTCCTTTTCTTACTAACTCTTCCTCATAAAGTCTGTTAAACACAATATCGTAATCCTCAGTACCTGGTATAAGTTTTCTTTTGTAGTTTTTAATCTTCTCATAAGCTAAACTATCAGCTTCATCATAACCTTTGATATATTCATTTATAGAGTTTGCGATGATATTTTTTACTTGGTTGTCAGATACCTCAAAATGGATAAAATCCTCTTCATATAAAAAGTCCATAATCTTATGTGCAATATTTGAAAATCTATCTTCAAAATTCAGATTAACACCATATTCATTTGCAAGTCTTTTTTTAGTCATCCAAAAAAGTTGTCTATAGTCTGCTTTGTAAAACTCTATCTCATCTTCTTGATTTTCTAGTAGTTCATTTACCGCTTCATCAAGCTCTATCTCTTTTTGGATATCTTCATTTAGTATATTTACACATACCTCTTCAATACTAGCTTTCTCTTTTCTTATCTCGACGAAGTCAGCATGTATTAGATCTTTTGTTATCTTTCTAGCTATATATTGGCTGTGTTGTTTTTTTAATTTCATATAGTATCCTAAAATTTATTTATATTTTTATAATGAGTGAAACTGTTCACTCTTATCTTTTCGGATAGCAAAGTGTGCTTTGGCACATCACTTCGCTCTTTAAATCCTAAAACTTACGTCTTAACGGATCCCCTCCAGCGGTGCTTTGCACATCGCTTACGGGCTCAAATCCTAAAAGAGTGAAACTGTTCACTCTTTCTTAACGGATTATCGTATCTTCTCTCTCTGGGCTTGTTGATATTATACCAACTTTTGTGTTTGTTAGCTCTTCTATCCTTTTTATATATAGTTTTGCAGTTTGTGGTAAAGCATCAAACTCTCTACATCCAACTACACTATCCCATCCAGCTATATCTTCATATATTGGTTCAACTCCCTCTAAAGAGCTTGGGACAAAATCTATAGTTTGACCATCAAGTTTATAACCAACACATATTTTGATAGTTTCAAAACCATCTAGTACATCTAGCTTCATTAAAGATAATTGATCACAACCATTAAGTCTACTTGCGTGTTTAACTGCAACTGCATCGAACCAACCACATCTTCTTTTTCTACCTGTTGTGGTACCAAACTCTTTTCCAATATCAGCCATCTTATCACCATCAACACCGAACTCTTCAGATGGAAATGGACCATTTCCTACTCTTGTACAGTAAGCTTTTACTATCCCTGTAACTCTCCCTATATCTTTTGGATTAAGACCTAGTCCAGTACACGCTCCAGCACTAACTGTACTTGAAGATGTTACATAAGGGTATGTTCCATGATCTATATCTAGCATAGTCCCTTGAGCACCCTCTAGTAGTACCCTTTTATCCTCTTCAAGTGCTTTCCAAACAAGATTTGTAGTATTTATGATAAATGGACTTAAAGCTTCACTATATGCTGTTAACTCTTCAAGAAGTTCAGTCTCATTTGGGACAGTTACTTCAAGTGCATCGAAGATAACTTTATTTTCAGTAAAATAGTTGATGATATTTTTACAAAGTTTTTGTGGATCTTTAAGCTCAACTGCTCTTTGTCCAACTCTGTTTATCTTATCTGCATATGCAGGTCCTATCCCTTTACCTGTTGTCCCAATAGCATTTTCACCTTTTAGCTTCTCTCTAGCTTGGTCTATTAGACTATGGTATGGCAAGTTTAGATGAGCACAATCTGATATAAAAAGTCTACCAAGTAGATTATCAAACTGCTCCATCTCTTTTATGATTGATGGTGGATTTAGAACTACACCATTTCCTATCACATTTATAGCTTTTGGATTTAATATACCTGATGGTACTAGATGAAGTGCGTATTTAGTACCATCTACCCATATTGTATGTCCTGCATTGTGTCCACCTTGACTTCTACATACCATATCATACTCTTGGGCAAGTTTATCTACTATTTTACCTTTACCCTCATCACCCCATTGGATTCCAACGATTACATCTGCTTTACTCATCTCTTCCCTTTTGTTTTATTTTTAATATATTATCTGTATATAGTGCAAATCCAAGTGAATTTATACCATTGCTACTATACCCTCCACCTTTTGCTACTGTGTGATTTTCATATATTGCTTTATAATATATATCGTCATAATATCTCATAGCGCTGTAAAATATAGGAGATATTGCTACATTTTTATATTCAATCTCATTTGCTATATCTATTAGTTTTTGGCACTCACTTTTTAATACATCAGGTAGTACCGATAAAGTTTTTTCAAGATCTTTTGAGGTCTCAACTTTTATTAGATTATCTAGCCAAGGTAGATTTAAACTTGATAGCTCACCTATCTCACCATTTTTAAATAGTNCAATATCAATATCCCAGTTTTTTGATATGATAAGAGGGATATTTATATTTGCTATTTGTATTAGTGGTTCTAGATTTAANATATCAAATAGTTTNCAGTTTAGATTTATAATATCACTTATTTTTTCATGCTCTATCCACTCTAAACCTATCTGGTTAGTTTCATTTGATGGGTATGTAAAAACAGGTTGGTTGTAGAACCATTTTTTATGTTCAGTTGCTCTACCTAGCCTTTTTGTGATGATCCTTACAACATCTAGCGTAGAGTCAGCTCTTAAAGCTAGAGTGTTGTTTTGTTGATCATTTAGGGTTATAAGCTTTTTACTATCATCTATACTTTGATGTTGAGAGTATGAAAAACTAGGTGTACTAATCTCCTCAAATCCAACACTTTGAAGATAGTCACTAGCTTTATACTCTATCTCTCTTTTTAGTTTTGCTAAAGGTCCAAAATATAGATGGCTACCGTTTGGTATCTCGTGTTCATAAATCATAATTAAAAGTTGCTTTCCATAAATACTTTATTTGCAGTTCCATCAAACTTTCTAACCTCTAAATGATCCAGTGCCATCTCTACAGCGTTTACAGCCCAGCTAGCTTCATGATCTGCAACTAGTCCCATATGGTTTATTCTAAATATCTTACCTTTTAAGTGGTCTTGACCACCTGCTATATTTAGATCAAATTTCTCTTTTAATATTTTTCTTATCTCATTTGATTTTTCTGTATATATTGTAGTCATAGAGTTCGCAGGAGATGTTGGATAGATCTCTAATCCTATAGCTTTTAGAGCTTCCCTTGTAGCATTCGCTCTTTTGGCAGTTTTTTCAAAAAGATTTTCAAACCCATCATTATCAAGCTTCTCTAGTATACTTCCAAGACCTATTATAAGTGTTGTTGCTGCTGTGTATGCAGTAGTATTCTCTTTTTGTTTTTTAATCTCTGCTTTTAGGTTAAAATAGTAACCTTTGTTTATAGATTCTATTTTACTACAAGCTTCCTCACTTAGTCCAATCATAGCTAATCCAGGTGGTAACATAAGAGCTTTTTGACTTCCAGTTATAAGTGCATCTATGTTTGTAGTGTCGATTTTTTCAACTCCAACTGCAGTTATACCATCTGCTATAATTGAGATATTTTTGTTTATCTCTTTTACAGCTTTTGCGATATCTTCAACAGGGTGTCTTAATCCACCAGCACTTTCACACACTTGGATACAAACAGAGTCTATCTGGGAGTCATTTTTAATAGCTTCAACTATCTCTTCAACACTAGCAGGTGTATTCCATTCATGTTTGATTTCACATTTTGGTATATTGTGAGCGTCACATATTTTTCCAAATCTCTCACCAAATTTTCCACTATTTATAGTCAATGCTTTTTTACTTGTTAAGTTTATAACACAAGCTTCCATAGCACCAGTTCCACTACTACTTAACATAACAGCTTGAGGCATATCAAAAAGTTTTAGTAAAAGTTCTCTTGTATTTTTGAATATAGATTCAAATTCAGGTGTTCTGTGGTGTAAAGTTTCACCACTCATTGCAGTTCTTACAAATTCAGGAACAGCAGTTGGTCCAGGAGTTAGAAGCATATTTATCCTTTATTATTATAATTTATAACATAATTTAACAGGTGATTATAGCTAAAAATTTATAAAGATAAACTGACGATGATTAGTTAAAAAGTGTATTGGTCTCTACCATTTTCTTTTGAATGGTAAAGTTTCTCATCTGTTGAAGTGTATATTTTTTTGGTACTAAGATTGTAACCATTTTTATCTATCATAGTAACCCCCATAGATAGTGTTAAATATCCAGTTTTACTAGCACTATGTGGAATTCTTTGCTCTTTTATATGGTGTTGGATGTTGTTTAGTGTATATCTTACATATTTCTCATTTGTGTTAAATATGATGATACCAAACTCCTCTCCACCTAGTCTAAAAGGGTATTCGTATTCTTTGTTTATAAGTATATCAAGTACCCCAGATACTTTTTTTAGTGCAATATCACCTGCATCATGACCGTAAGTGTCGTTAAATTGTTTAAAAAAATCTATATCTATCATGATAAATACACTAACCCAGTTGTTTTGCCTACTAATAGGTACAAGATCATCAAATATTGTATCAAAATATTTTCTGTTGTACAGATTTGTAAGTGCATCTGTATTTGCCTCAACTTTGTATTGGTCATTTAGATGTTTTAGATAGCTATTTTGTTTTATCGCTTGATAGACAACAAAAGCACTAAAAATAAGAACTAAAGTGATGATGATAAGTTGTGCATAAAATAGATAGTTTTGCATATCTTCATATTGTTTTAGAAACGTTTTTCTTTGTATATACGCACTATTTACTTCATGTTTTATAAGTGTGTCTATATTTTTCAAACTTATCTCATACAGTTTTAGATTGTTTGAGTTTAGTGCTTTTTTTAACTGTTTATCTATTTTATTTAGTCTGATTATCTCTTGATCTGTTTTATATCCTGTATAGTAACTTTCCCAATTCTTTATGATATATTTTAAATTTTTTTTAGATATTTTTTTATCATATATGATTGTTAGAAACTTTGCTTTTATATTATGAAGTGTATCAACAGGTGTAAAGTTACCAAAGTAGATCAGATCAACCTCTTTTTTAAGTCTATCTATTTTTTGGGAGAATAAAAAACTTAATATTATCATAGAAACTATGATAATAAAAGGTAAGATGATTAGCTTTATATTTTGTTTTACCATATCACTTTTGATAATAGTTTATATTAAAATTCAACTCTAAAGATCTGTCACTTTGCGTTTGAATTGTAATTGGATAATCAAAACTTAATGGGTAATTTTGTTTATTTAGTTTATCTATTATGGTATATATCTGGCTTGGGTTTTTTATATTTGTACTAATTGAAAATTTAAATGTTGTATACTCTTTCTTATCTTTAGACTCTAGCTTGATTTTACTATTTTCATTTATCATAGTTTTTATATAATCTGTTATTTGAGAAATTGATAAGTTCAAAGTTTGATTATAAACTTTAAACTCCTCTTTTGGTGTAAGAGCGGGTATATTATTTGTGATTATACCGTTTATTGTGATATCATTTTCATGTTTTAAAATGGTTTTAGAGCTTTTATATATTTTTAGTAAGCTATCCTCTAGCTCTTTTGGTGTTGTTGAGTTTGATAGAAAGTTACATAGATAAGTTGAAGAGTTTTTCTCTATCTCTATTTTATTTAGAAGAATATCATCTGGTATTATATTTAGATGATCTTTTATGATCTGTATCATCTGTTTATTGTGTAGAGTATGGTCAATAAATTTTGTTTGAACCAAAACCTCTTTTTTCTCTATTTTTACGGGCTCTTTTTTTATAATCTCTTTTACTTTTGGTTTTTCTATTTTTACAGCCTCTTCTTGATTGTTTTGTATTTTACTATAAAGTACAAATAGTGCTAAAAGTAGTGTCCCAACTGCTAATGCTACCCACTGAATAGTTTTACTATTTTTATTTTTTTTCTCTTTGATTTTTGTAAAGTTATATTGTAAATTAGATTTTGATAATGATAGTATATACAAATATTCATTTATCGATACAGGTTTGTATGAAACATTTGCTATTAGACCCTCTTTTAAAGAATCTATCTGCTCATCATGAAGTTGTTTTACATTGTAATATATATTTATATCCTCTATAAACTCAACATCATCTTTTGTTTCATAGTAATCTTGAAGTATATCATTTAGTGCTTGTTGTAGCTCTAGAAAATAGACTTCATCGTATAGTTTTTGCCCTATTATCTCATCTGTATAGAAGTTTGAGTTTTTAACCTTGTCAAAAGGTGTTAACTCTATTGTTTTACCCAATACTATCTCATGTGTATGATCTAATAAAAGTAGATATATAAAGTTGTTGTATATAAGAAGATTAATAGTGTTTTTAGTCGTATTTTTTTTGATTAGTTCATTTAAAACTGAAAAAGGTGAAAAGATATAATCAAGCTCAAAATCCCCGTAGTAGTTTTCATGTTTAGTTATTTTGTTTTTATCTATTGCGATACTTAGTTTATCGCATAGTGGTACAGATCTATTGTTTGATTGATCAATAGTTTGTGTATCTACAATCTTCTCATCACCTTGATTATACAATGTAGCTATATATGTTTTTGGTATATCTTGAAAAAGTGAATTTATCTTAAAAGAGGCATCTTTGTTAAAAAGGTCATCGTTTAATAAAAATGAAGAGTTCTCCTCTTT
>JGI997J19993_1000326_pt1 | contig 15215 bp, 10 predicted proteins | sample Etolagbewater25m_FD_19993 | JGI IMG/M metagenome (IMG submission 19993)
TAAAACCATACCTTGAGTAAGTAGATTTTCAAACGGCTCTTTTGAGTTTGTATATCCTAACTGATTTAAAGCTTTTGTAAAAAATCTAGCATATAAAAGGTGAAGTATAGCATGCTCAATACCACCAATATACTGATCTACATCCATCCAATAGTTACTATCCTCATTACTTATACCCTCATCATCCCATTTTTTTGGATTTGTAGCGTATCTTAAAAAGTACCAAGATGATTGTACAAATGTATCTAATGTATCAGTTTCCCTAATAGCATCTTTTCCACAAGATGGACATGAGCAGTTTTTCCATGTTGGGTGGTTTTCAAGTGGATTACCCTCACCTGTTATCTCTACATCTTCAGGTAAAGTAACTGGAAGATTCTCTACTTTTTCAGGTACTATTCCACACTCTTTACACTTTACAAATGGTATTGGTGCCCCCCAATATCTTTGACGTGATACCCCCCAATCTCTAAGCTTAAAGTTTACTTTTTCTTTCCCTAAACCATTTTTCTCAAAGTGCTCTATGATAGCTTTTTTTCCTTTTTGGTTTGGCATATCTGTAAACTGTTCACTATCAACTAGTATCCCATCTTCTGTAAATGCCTCTTCAAGGTTTATGATACCCTCTTTTGTATCGATAACTATTTTGATATCAAGCTTATATTTTGAAGCAAATTCAAAATCTCTTTGATCATGAGCAGGGACTGCCATAACAGCACCTCCACCATAAGATGCAAGTACAAAGTTTGCTACCCATACAGGTATCTCTTTTCTCGTTATTGGATGGATCACAGTTAGTTCAAGATCTAGACCCTCTTTCTCCTCTTGTGCTCTATGCTTCTCACTAATTTTCTGCATAGCTTTAATAGCATCTATCTTTTCATCACTTAGTAGTTTGTTTTCAACTAGATATTTCACAATCTCATGCTCAGGAGCTAATGCAGAGTAGCTAACACCAAAAATAGTATCAGGTCTTGTTGTAAATACTGTATATTTATCAAAACAGTTACCTAGCTTTTCTTTAGAACTATCACTTAATGAAAATTCAAACTCTAAACCTGTACTTCTACCTATCCAATTCTCTTGCATAGTAATAACTTGTGATGGCCATTTGTTTTCAAGAAGTTTTAGATCATCTAATAACTCTTGGGCATATTTGGTGATAGCCACGTAATATCCTGGCATCTCTTTTTGCTCAACTTCATTATCACATCTCCAACAACAACCCTCTTCAACCTGCTCATTTGCTAAAACTGTATGACAATCTTCACACCAATTTACAGTTGAGCTTTTTTGATATAGTAGTCCATCTTCATACATCTTGATGATAAACTCTTGTTCCCATTTTGTATAAAGCTCATCACTTGTTGCAAACTCTCTTGTTTTAGAGAAACTTAAACCTAAGCTCATCAGCTCATTTCTCATGTAATCTATATTTTCATATGTCCATTTTTTTGGATGAAGCTTATGTTTTATTGCAGCATTTTCTGCAGGCATTCCAAAACTATCCCAACCTATTGGGTGCAATACATTAAAATTATTTTTTCTAAAATATCTAGCAAATGCATCACCTAAACAGTAGTTCCTAACATGACCCATATGGATCCTTCCGCTAGGATAAGGGAACATACTTAATATATATTTTTTCTCTTTACCACAATTTTCATCTAATGGCTCATGAGTATTGTTAAGATCCCAATATTTTTGCCACTTTGCTTCTATATTAACTGGATTGTATTCCATATCTTAGTATTCCTTCTCTTGACTTTTTGCACTCTCAATTAGTGCTAATGCTACAGAAAATAGATTTGCAACCACTGCACCAATTGCTAGACCTATTGCTAAACTTACATTATCTGTAAATGTATAAACTATAAACGCTGGTATTAGATGTAGATCTGCTACAAGTGAACTAGCTAGTAGTTCTGCTGCTAGAAGGTTTCTAACACCTATTTTTAATATTGTAGATATTATATTAACACTTGCTGCTATAAATAGTGCTACGGCATTATGATCATATAAAAACCCAGCCGTTGTAGTTAAGCTCATAAGTGAGAAAAATATATAAATAACTTTACCCCAATCCATCTTTTACCTCTTTTATTTAAAATTAAACCATACCCTGCTCAAACTGAGCACGTAGTCTATCTTTCTCTTTTTTTCTTTTCTCTTTATTGGCTTCATTAGCTCTATAGCTAGATATTGAAAATCCTAATTGGACTAAAAATGATGCCGCTACAAAGATCGAACTATAGGTTCCTACTATAACCCCAACTAAAAGTGTAAAACTAAATCCACTTATGATCTCTCCACCAAATAGATATAGTGTCAACACAACAAAAAATGTTGTAAGTGAAGTAAGTGTGGTTCTACTTAATGTAGCTGATACTGAGCTATCTACAACTTTTGTAAGTTCTGATTCTTTTGATGTGTTTATACCCTCTCTAATTCTATCAAATACTATGATAGTATCATTTAGTGAATAACCTAGTATTGTAAGAATAGCAGCTAATATATCTAGATTTACATCTATACTAAATAATACTATTGCTCCAAGTGCTATAGATATATCATGTACTAAAGCTAAAATAGATGCAACTGCAAATCGCCACTCAAATCTAAAAGATACATATATAAGTATTACTATGAGAGCTAAACTTAATGCCATGATCCCCTTCTCTTGTAAAGCATCACCAACTTTTGGACCAACCATATCTACTCTTCTTACAGTAAACTCACCTGTTGGCTTCAGTATCTCTCTAATCTCATCACCAATATCTTTACCTAAGGTTGTCGTTGAAGTTGGTATCTTTATAACAACTTCACTTTCACTTCCAAACTTTGTTACTACACCTTTATCAAACTTTACATTTTTTGCCAATATATCTCTAATATCTTGAACTGGTGCTATTTGTGTATACTGAAGTTGTACAAGTGTACCACCAGAAAAGTCGATACCTAGATTTAAACCTTTTGTAAAAAGTAATATAAATGAAGCTATAACTAAAATAGAAGACAAACCTAAAAAAGGTAGTCTTTTTGCCATAAAACTATATGTTTTACCTGTTTTAAATATCTCCATTATTTTACCCCAAACCATTTATTTAGATTTTTATCTTTTGTCATTCTTCCTAAAAGTGCTTCATATATACCGTGAGTTCCTAATATCGCTGTTAACATAGAAGCTAAGATACCTATACTTATAGTTATAGCAAACCCTTTTATAGGTCCAGTACCATACGCATACAAAATAACTGCAACCAAAAGTGTAGTTATGTTTGCATCTAAAATTGCACTCATAGCATTTTTATATCCATCTTCTATAGCTTTATGGATACTTTTTCCTTGTCTTAGTAGTTCCCTTATACGTTCAGAGATAATAACATTTGCATCAACTGCCATACCAACAGTAAGTACAATACCAGCCATCCCTGGAAGTGTTAGTGTTGCCCCAAACATAGCCATAACTGCTACGATTATAAATATATTGGTTATAAGTGCAATATTTGCAACAATCCCAGCAATCCTATAGTACACAACCATAAATACAACAACCAATAAAAATCCAGAGATAAGTGCTACCATAGATGCTTTTATACTATCTGCTCCCAAACTTGGTCCCACACTTCTTTTTTCTAGCATAATAACAGGAGCTGGAAGTGCACCACTTCTTAGGGCAATTGCTACGTTTCCTGCTTCATTTACTGTAAAGTTTCCACTTATTTGTCCACTTCCTCCACCAATTCTTTCACGAATAACTGGAGCTGAAAATACTTTCCCATCAAGAACCACAGCTAATCTTTTATCAATATTTTTAGCAGTAAAGTCACCAAACACTTGAGCACCGAAACTACTTAGTGTAAAGTTTATGATTGGTTGATTTGTTTGTTGATCAAATGCCACTTTAGCATCTACTACTTGTGAGCCTGTAAGTATTGGGATCTGCTTTACAAGGTATTTAATATTTTGATCATTTGAATCTGCTAATATTCTATCACCATATTCATTTGCTTCCTCATCGGTTAAGTTATAAACTTGATCCGATCTTTGCTCATCTATAGCCATAAGTTCTAGATTTGCAGGTTTTGCTATAAGCTCTCTAGCTCTTTGCTCCTCTTGTGGAGTTTTTATACCTGGAAGTTGTACAACAATATCTGATTTGCCTTGTCTAGTTACAGATGGTTCTGCAAGACCAAATTGATCTAACCTATTACGTATTGTTTCAACCGCTTGTGAAACTGCAAGATCTTTAACAATCTCTTTTTCAACCTCTGTTAAACGGATATTATAAGATAATCTATCACTTTTACTTATATCTAAACCTTTGATTTCACCTAACATAGTATCAAGTTTCATCTCTTCATCACTATCAAGTAGAATAAAACTTAATGATTCTGCTTTGATATTTAGTTCATCGATAAGTATCTCTTCATTATCTGAAAAGTATTTGATTGTTGCTGCGACAGATTTTATTTTTCCCTCAACTGCTTTTGGTGTTTGAACACCTAAAAGCATATGAAGTCCACCTTGAAGGTCAAGTCCTAGCGATATTTTTTTCCCATCATCAGTTTGCAAAAATGATGGTATTGAAAATACTACTGCAAAAATTGTAGCTAGTAAAAATATAACTAGCCTATAGTTGAATATATTCAAAAAATAAGCCTTTTATTGTTCTTCCCATTTACTAGAGATATAGCTTTTTACAACCCTTACTGCACTTCCATCTGTAGTTTTAGCACTTAAAAAGTTACCTTCAACTTTTGTTATCTCAACAATTAGTCCACCACTAGTAACTACTTTATCACCTTTTGTAAGTGCTTCTAGCATAGCTGCGTGTTCTTTTTGTTGTTTTTGTTGTGGTCTTATGATAAGAAAATAAAATATCGCAAATAATACGATAAGTGGTAGTAACGATCCTAATAAATCACCGTTCATGTTTGTATCCTTTTGATTAAAATTGTGTTATTTTACCAAAACTATACTTTCTTTTTTATTGACCCTAAAAGTCTAACGTTCCTTCGATAGTAAAATCTGCTTTCGCATCAAGCTCCGCATGACTTAATACTGCAATATTTAAGCCAAATTTTTCATAAATCTCTGCTATTCTTCTTCTTAAGCTAGGATCTACTATTAGTGAAATTGGACTTACACCTTTTGAGTCTATTTGGGCTATTAGTTCTCTTGTTTTAGTTACTAAGTTATTTATCTCTCCAATACTTAACATTAGATGACTAACACCGTGTTGCTCTTGAAGTTTACTTATAAAATTTTGCTCTAATTCTGATTTTATAGTAATAATATGTAGTGAACCTGTAAATCTATTTTTAAATTTGTCTGTTATTAGTCTAAATAGTTTACTTCTAACATGTTCTAAAATAATGTCAGGTGATTTTGTTAATTCTGCTATATCTGCTACACCCTCTAGTACTGTTATCATATCTATTAAAGGGATATTTTCATGTAAAAGATCTTTACATACTTTTAGTAGTGCACCGTATGATGTAACTTTCATCGCCTCTTCAACAATAATAGGGAAATCCACTTTTAATCTATCTACAATATCAACTAAATCTTGCCTTGTTATGATATCCTCTGCATGTTTTTTAATAAGTTCAGACAGATGAGTAGAGATGATTGTAGGTGCATCAACTACTGTAAACCCTTTGTTTAGTGCTTCATCCTTATCATTTTGATCTATCCATGTTGCATCAAGACCAAACACTGGTTCTTTTATACGTTTACCTTTTAGTTTGGCACTTGCTATTCCACCCATGGCTAGAAGTTTATTAAGCTCTACATTCCCTTTTGCTATTGGTATCCTTTTTAGATTAAATGAATATTCATTCATCTGTAAAGTAGGATCATCACTAATTCTTATTTGCGGTATAACAAATCCAAGCTCCCCTGCGATTTTATTTCTAATCCCTTTAATTTTATCCAATAACTCACTATCCCCTTGCACTAGTCTTAATAGTGATGCACCTAGTTTTAACTCTAGAACTTCAAGTTTCATTGTTTTATCTATTGTTTGTTCTTCTGATTGAACTGGTGGCTGCTTTTTCTTATCTTGAGTTTCTTTTAGTTTTTCTTGAGTTTTTTTATTTAACTCATCACCTTTAACAAATCTTGTAAAAGCATTATCTTGCTCATCCTCAATCATAAACACTATATAACCAACACCACTTAATAAAAGTCCCATAAAGATCAATATTCCAGTAGGGAAACCTGGTACAAATGAAAACAACAATAACCCTAATCCTGTTATTATCAATGCTTTACTATCATTAATAAGTTGTGTTACAGTACCTGAAGCAAACTTTTCTTCATCGCTATTTGATCTAGTTATTATAATTGCTGTTGCTGTTGAGATAATAAGAGCAGGTATTTGCGCTACAAGTCCATCACCAATAGTAAGTATTGTATATATCTCTGAGCTATCCGCCATACTTAGGTCATGTTGGAATACACCTATTAAAAGTCCACCTATTAAATTTACAAGGGTAATTATAATACCTGCAACAGCATCACCTTTTACAAACTTAGCAGATCCATCCATAGTACCATAAAAACTTACCTCTTTTGCTAACTCACCTCTTCTCTTTTTTGCCTCTATATCATCTATAAATCCAGCATTTAGGTCTGCATCAATCGCCATCTGTTTACCAGGTAGTGAATCAAGAGAAAATCTTGCTTGAACCTCTGCAACCCTTCCTGCACCTTTTGTTACAACCATAAAATTAATAAGGACTAAGATAATAAAAACTATGATACCAAGCACCATATTTCCACCAACAACAAACTCCCCAAATGCTGTGATTATAGAACTTACAGCTTCTGGACCATTGTGACCCTCACCTAAAATTGAACGTGTAGTTGCAATATTTAAAGAGAGTCTAAAAAGTACTAATATTAATAAAAGTGTTGGAAATGTAGATAGATCAGTTGGTTTTTGAACGAATAAAGATATAAGAAGTATTAAAATACCTGAAGTTAAAGATAATATTAAAAAAAAGTCCAATAATGCCTTTGGCAACGGGATAATAATTATTGCCAACATCGCAAAAATAAACCCTACTAGAACATACTCTTTTTTTAAAAAAACATCCTTTAACTTCATTAATTTATTAAAAACCTATACTATTTAAGAAAATTGATTAGTGATAATTGATTCATTTTAGCTATTGTTGAATATAAAGATTGATATGTCAACTCTAAACTTTTTGATTCCATAGCTAGCTTAGCCAAATCTGCCCCAGCTGTTTCTTGATAAAATATATTATATTGAGTAAGTTGAGACTCTAGTTTTTCATAAGAAACCTCAAAAACACTATTTCTACCACCTAATTCACCATGACCAATATTTGTGTAGTCATATTGAGTTGTAGTTCTTCCTAGGTACTCCTTCATAATATTATCAACCTGTGCATTATCAATTACAATTGATTTTGTACCATCTAATGCTGTACCATATCCCTCAAGAGCATTTATGATTACATTTAGATCATCAAAATAATTATGCTTAGCCTCTAAAAGTCTTCCCGCTGGCTCAGTTGGTATATTTACAGAAAATGTACCTGGTATTGCTATACTGCTTCCTGAAACCTCTTGTTCATTAGTTGCTACTGTATTATAATTTGGATCAGTATTTGAAACACTAACTGTTATATTTGATGAATGATGTATTGTGAATTGATCATCATTTTCTAAACTAGCTGATACTGTATATCCATCTGCTTCTATTGAGGCTTTCAAAGATGCAAAAACTGTAGCAGCATCATCTGCACCTCCAGCTGTATAGGTATATGTTGTACCATCAACTACTATATTGTAATCACCACTTGCATCTGCATTTGTACCTATTCCTAAATCAACTTTAATACTATTAGAAGATGGTATAGATGCTGAAATCTCTATAATTGGACTTGAAAGGTTTCCATTTTTGTCATACTGCTGAAGATAGTCTTTTGTAGCATTTAGCTTCCATTCATTTCCATTTTCATCAATAATTCTTTCACCTTCACTAAACGTAAAAGTTTCACCAGCTGATGCACTACTTGCATTATAAAATATTACATCATATGCCGTTACACCTCTATCTCTATAGCTTCCAGGAGCTACTGCAACTTCTCTTAGGAACCCATCCCCTCCAAACTCTACTTTTCCATTTAATTCAAATTCATTATCTTTAGATAAAGTAACATTTGTTGTAACTGAACCAGAAAAGATATATTCACCATCAATATTAGTATTTACCATATCAATTATACCCTCCCTTATCCCCTTAAGGTTTGTTGCTAATGCTAGTTTATCACTTCTATCCATACCATCGTTTAGTGCTTTCATAATATCAAGCTTAATAGATTCTAAGGATGTTTTTGTTTCAGCTATATTAATATCTGATGTATCATTTAATGCTCTAGTCTTTTCAATTTGAAGCTTTAACCCTTCTGTAACTCTTATTTTATCTTCTAAGTTGATGATTTTTGAATGCATTACAGAGTCTTCACTACCTTTATCTTGAGCTTTACCTGTAGCCATTTGATAACTTATTCGTTCACTTTGTGTGTTTAAATTAGTTATATGGTACATCATATTTCTAGACATATCAATCATTGGTAACCTCCATTAGTCGTTTAATTGTAACATCATAAGAGTAAACATCACTAGCATCTTGGGTTAAAAAAGCTTTTATAACATCTTTTTTAAAAAGAGCTGCATCTAGTTCTTTGTCCATACCTTTTTTGTATGCACCCACTCTTATAAGTACTTCATTTTCTTTTATTAAAGATAATACCTTTTTTAACTTTAAAAACCTATTATATTGCTCTTTAGTAACAACCTTATCTATTACCCTTGAGGCACTTTGAAGAATATCAATAGGTGGATAGAATCCCTCTTGAGTAAGTGCACGTGTCAGTACTATATGTCCATCAAGTATAGATCTACTTTGATCCGCAATTGGATCACTCATATCATCACCATCAACAAGTACTGTAAAAAAAGCTGTAATTGTCCCTTTTTCATTTGATCCAGCTCTCTCCATAAGTTGAGGAAGTAGTGCAAAAACAGATGGAGGATAACCTTTTTGGGTTGGTGGTTCCCCTGTACTTAACCCTATCTCCCTTTGAGCCATAGCAAATCTTGTAACTGAATCCATCATAAGTAGAACATCATGCCCTTTATCTCTAAAAAACTCTGCAATTGCCATAGCTGTAAGTGCAGCATATTTTCTCATCAATGAAGACTCATCACTTGTCGCTGTAATTATTACGGTATTTTCTAAATTATTACCTAAGTTATAATGTATAAACTCAGGTATCTCTCTACCCCTTTCACCAACTAGTGCTATAACTTTTATTTGAGCTTCGCAACCCTTTACTATCATCCCCATCAATGTAGACTTACCTACACCTGAACCTGCAAATATACCAACTTTTTGACCCTTTCCACAAGTGAGCATAGAATCTATCGCTTTTACACCTGTAGAGAATCTTTGATCAATAATTCCACGTGAAAGTGGCGACATGGAGACTTTATTTATTGCTGAGTTTTCCTCAATATTCGTCAAATTTCCTTTACTATCAATTGGATCACCTAATGCATTAACAACTCTTCCTAGAAGTCCATAACCACACTTTACCGTTAATCCCTCTTTTTGTAGATATACCTTATCTCCTAATCTAAAACCATCTATAAAAGAAAATGGCACAATTGCAAAATGACCATCTTCAATTGATGCAACCATACCCAATACTGCATAAAGATGTTGAACTGATTCTATCTTCACTATGTCACCTATAGCAACCTCTAATCCAGTTGCAATTATAGTTGAACTATTTATTTTAGATATTCTTCCAAAAGGTATTATTAAACTATCTGAGTGGATATTATTTAAAAATTGATCTATATTCATCATCACATCTTATCACACATTTTTTTATAATAGCTATCCACATCTTTTAAATTCTGACATTTCTTAATCATTGTTTTATATCTATTTTCTTTTTTTTGATATTCATATATCTTTGCCATCTCATAATATATCTGTGCTAAGTCATCTTTTTTGATCTTTCTTTCAACAACTTTCCCATCTAAAAGTCTACTTAAACTAAGTCCATCCTCTAAAAACTCTAAAGACTTATCATAGTTATCATCTAGTTTAGCATATTTTGCTAACTCTATCTCAACAAAAGGGGAATAAACTCTAGCATTCATATCTTTTTGTTTTTCATATAATTTATACAAAATATCTATCGCTTGATTTTGCTCATTGTGTTTTAATAAAAATAGATAATATTGGTAATAAAAATCAATTATCATAGGTTTATTTTCATTATTTACTATGAACTCTTGATTTTTTAGTGCATAAGTAAAAAATGTCTCCATACTATATGCACTATTTTTATGTCCATATACTAAGAATCTATATAAAAACTCATCACTTAATATTTCTGAATTTATCTGTTTCTCTTTTGGTGTAATGCTTAACTGATATATAGAATCTAGTCTTATTGAGTACTCATATGCTTCATCATATTTTCTAAGCAAAAGTGCAACTTGCTCTAAATAAAATACAACTTTAGGATTTTTTGTTTTGCTATATATATTTTTTGCTATATTGTAAGTTCTCTCTTGAGGCATCTCTATCATACACCCAAATAGCTTATCTGTTGTATTATCCTCAGAAATTAATTTTATCATAGAGGCCTCATCTATAGTTTTAATCACGCTGTATAGATGTTGACATTGATTTGTATTTAAATAAAATCTCAACATTTTTGCATTGACATCTTCATATATTTTTTCAATACTCTCATAGCCAAATCTACTTATAATCTCTTGAGGTATATTAGAATAAACTTTTTTCATCCTTACAACTTGCTCATATTTTTGATCATCAATTGCATTTACAAGCTCTTGCATCATAGCTTTGTACTGCATAGGATCTGACCCACTATATTTAGCTGATATCATCTGAGGATCAAACTTCCCCTCTCTCATTATAATCTCATCGAGGTACATTTTGGCTCTTTTTAAATACTTATTATTTTCATCTTTAACTTTAATAAGATCTTGATATATAACTTTTGCTTTTTCTAAATATTCAGATTCATATCCAGCTAGGTCCATATAAGTATTTGCCAAAATAAACTTAAAATTATCAATACTATCATTAACGCTAGCTTTTTCCAGTAGTTTTAGTAAAATATTTATAGCAAAGTTATGCATCTTTGCATCTATTAACTTATTTACTTTTATTAAAGCTTTATAGCTATCATTTGCATAATAGTCTATATTTTTTTCTAATACTTTCTCCACTAACTCTTTTGCTTCATCAAACTTTTTATCTAAAATATAAGCATCATATAGATCATCTGCAATTATTGTTGCAACATCTAAGTTTGTAGCTTCAATCAATTCTTTTTTTAATATCTTAATAGCTTTTCTATATTCTCTTTTTTTGATATGGATCTGAGCGAATGCAATCTTCCCATATACTGCAGAGGCAGGGTCATCAAAAGTATGCTCTATAGCTTTAGCATAGTACTCTGCTTCTTTAGCTTTATTGATACGAATTTTAAATAAAACTAATAATTTATACGCTTCTAATAGATCATCTTGGTTTATTTTAGATGAGTTAACTGCACTTTCTAGTAGAGCGTCACCTTCAACTGCTCTTGTTTTATTACCAATATTATACAATATCTGACTATTTAACAAAATAGCTTCAGAGTCAAATATATCTAACTTATTGTTTTTCCTAAATATCTCTATTTGCTTTAATGCAATATCAAACTCTCCATCATTCATCATTCTTTTAATTGTTTTAATATTATTAGATGCTTCAAGTATCTCTCTTTTTTGATCTTGCGACATTTGCGACATATCATCATTTACAAAACTATAGTAAAAATCACTTTTTGAAAATAGTAAAGTCACTGTAAATAGATATATTAAAATATTTTTTATCATTATTAGCCTTTTTTATTTAAATTATATACATATGTAAAAACTTCTGCAATTGCTTTATAGAAAACTTCTGGTATCTCATAATCAACTTCAACTTGTTCATATAATGCACGAGCAAGTGCGATATCTTCTATCAATGGTATATTACTTTGTAGGGCTATCTCTTTTATTTTTAAAGCTAAAATATCTATACCTTTTGCAACCACTATAGGTGCTGTTGACTTTTTATCATCATATTTTAGTGCAACTGCATAATGGTTTGGATTAGTTATGACAACATCAGCGTCAGGAACATTTGACATCATTCTTTGTTTTGACATTTTCATTTGAATTGATCTAATTCTACCCTTAACCTGTGGATCACCTTCCATATTTTTATGTTCATCTTTAATATCTTGTTTAGACATCCTTAACTGCTTATTATAATAATACCTTGTAAAAAAGAAATCTATTATAGCAAAAATGATTATAATTAACAAAATAGTAAATAAAAAATATATTGTAAGTTGTAACATCAACTCTAAAGATTCTTCCATATCCATATTCATCATTGAAATTATATCATCCCATACAATTATCATCAAAACAACCATAATAGCGAATATTATAGTTAACTTAGCTGTTAGTTTTAGTGCTTCTAGTACTTTCTTTAAACTAAAAACATTACTAAAACCTGAGACGGGATTAATTTTAGATAATTCAAATTTCAAAGGTGCAGAAACAAAACCAAACTGCATTACATTTGCAGCTAGTGCCATAAATAATACAATTATAAACAATGGGAACATCGATTCAAGCATTGCAATAGATAGTGCACTAGATATTTTATATATCTCATTTCCATCAATCTCCCCACCAATAAACGAATATGAGTAAATTATACTATTTTTTAATTCATTAAAAAGTGAATCTGCAAAAAACAATAGATATAATGTACTAAAAAATAGTACTGCTGCTCCTGATACTTCTGCAGATTTTGGTACGTTACCTTCATTTTTGGCATCAGATATCTTCTTGGCTGTGGGTTCCTCAGTTTTTTCCTCTTCATCTGCCATATTTCAACTCCAAATTAACTTAATATCGTGATGAAATAATTTTCAAGTGCATCAACAAAAGTTTCAAATCCAAGCATTAAAAATATAAATATTAAAGTAAATTTTATTTGAAATGTTATAATAAAAGGTGAAAATGCAGGCATAGATTTTGTACCATATCCATAATATATATCAATTACAAATCCAACAAAAAATAGTGGTAACGCAAATGAAAATGCGAATATAAACATTGTATTTATCTCTTTTATTGCATATTCAATTCCATTGTAATCAAAAATATTAAAGTTACCCAAAGTGATATCTCCAAAACTATGTGCTAGCATATATATTGTAACTTCATACATTCCAGATTCAAGATATACAACTAAGACAATGAGGTATAAAAGTCTACTAACTATACCTTGTTGTGTTCCAGTTGCAGGATCAAACATGTTTGCCATAGATAATGCTGTTGCATAACCTATAAGATCCCCTATAATTTGTACTGCCATAAATACTAATTGTACTAAAAAAGATGCCACTAAACCTAAAGTTATTTCACTAATAAGCGCCAATAAAAAGCCTTCATCTGTAACAAAAAAATTTGAAGTGTCAATTAAAGGAAACATAAAAACAGACAAATAAAAAGATATAGTGATTCTAAGGGTTGGATTTACACTTTTATGGCTAACAATTGGCATAAATGCCATAAAGGAGAGTATTCGAGCCAATAATAATAAAAATGCATATACAGTTTGTTGATCTAATACTGATATTAACTGTTGCATCAACTCAACCGTTACATATAACTACTATTTTGTTCTATAGTCTCTTCTTCTTTGTTTTCGTGTTCATTATTTATGCTTTCATCACTATTTTGATTATTTTGTTTTTGACTATTTGTATCACTTCCAAAATTATTTTGATTCTCATTATTAGAACTGTTTTGCATATCAAAATTTAGTGTAACATTAGAACCATCGTTAAAATTTCTTAAAATTGCATTTTGGAGTGCTGTTTTATTCTCAATAAAACTTTCCATAGTTGAACTATTACTCATATTCATACTTACAGTTAAACTATTTTCCACTTTATTATTTCTCATAACAACCTCTATACTACCAAGGTTATTTGGATTTAAAACCATCCTAAAAGCAGTTACTGGAGGCTTATAATTTAAATAGATATTTTTAGCTATATCACTCATAAAACTTGAAACTTTTTGTTGAGCACCTATGATTTTTGATGACAAATCCCCTTTTAGATCTTTAGGAAGTTCTATCATTACGATATTATCCTCTTTTTTTTCAATAGACTTTTCCTGTACAACTTTTGATGGATCTACAACTTTAGGTGTTGCTAACTCTTTATCATCTTTAACTCTTGTTAAATTTTGCTCCATAACTAGCTGATTTAGATACTGATTCTTTCCTAAGCTAATAGGTTTTTTTATATTGGAATTTACTAATTCAGTTTGTTCTAATTTTCCTGTAATTTTATTTTGCTCATTTTCTAATCTTTTTGAATTAATAATCTCTTTGTTTTTATTTTCTTGTTTAATCTCTATATCATCAGGCTCTAAATCTAACATCTTTGCAGCTTCTTTTATACTTCCCGCACTTTTTTCTTTATCGATTAGTTTTTGTGCTTCATTTAATTGTTTATTTGATACATCACTGATAGATTTTCTTTGAGAACTCAAAAACATAGTTGCCAAAAATGGATCTTTTTGATTTTTAACTTCAACTTTTATACTATTAGTTTCATTATCTTTTTGAGTATTATCAACTTTATTTATAGTATTATTGATGTTATTTGATAATTTTAGATTTTCTAACTCTATATCGCTAATATCTGCTAATACTTTATTTTCTTTAATAACGCTGCTATCTAGCTTTAACTCCTCTTTTGTTTCAAGTTTTGATTCAGGTTTTACTTGAGGTTTTGGTTCATCTTTTGTTTCAAGTTTTAATTCAGGTTTTACTTGAGGTTTTGGCTCATCTTTTGATTCTATTTTTGATTCAGGTTTTATTTGAGGTTTTGGCTCATCTTTTGATTCAAGTTTTGATTCAAGTTTTGATTCAAGTTTTGATTCTATTTTTGATTCTGGTTTTACTTGAGGTTTTGATTCATCTTTTGTTTCAAGTTTTGATTCTATTTTTGATTCAGGTTTTATTTGAGGCTTTGATTCATCTTTTGTTTCAAGTTTTG
>JGI997J19993_1000327_pt1 | contig 15211 bp, 15 predicted proteins | sample Etolagbewater25m_FD_19993 | JGI IMG/M metagenome (IMG submission 19993)
ATCGATGTGGGTTTTTTAATAAAAGAGGTTAAGATTAACTTCTTTTATTGATGATCTCTTCAGATACATTTTTAGGAACTTCCATATATTGATCAAATATCATAGAGTATGTTGCTCTACCTTGAGACATAGATCTAAGATCTGTAGAGTATCCAAACATCTCAGAAAGTGGTACAAGTGCAACTACAAGCTTAACACCCGCTCTATCATCCATAGATTGAACTTGTCCTCTTCTTTTGTTACAGTCACCAATAACATCACCCATATACTCTTCAGGAGTCTCAATCTCAACTCTCATCATAGGCTCAAGTATAACAGCTCCTGCTGCTGCTTGTCTACAACCAGCTTTAAATCCCATAGAAGCAGCAAGTTTAAACGCCATCTCAGATGAATCCACATCATGGTAAGAACCATCATAACATGTAACTCTAATATCAACCATAGGGTAACCAGCAAGAATACCACCTTGCATAGTTTCAATACAACCTTTTTCAACTGCAGGTATATACTCTTTTGGTATAGCTCCACCTTTGATCTCATTAACAAACTCGAAACCTTCTTCATTTGTCTCTTCAGCAGTCATAGGCTCAATTCTTAGATATACGTGTCCATACTGACCTTTACCACCAGATTGTTTAGCGTATTTGTACTCTTGATCAACTGCGTTTTTAATAGTCTCTCTATATGCAACTTGAGGAGCACCAACTTCAGCTTCTACGTTAAACTCTCTTTTCATTCTATCTACAAGGATCTCAAGGTGTAGCTCACCCATACCAGAGATAATAGTTTGACCAGACTCCTCATCAGTGGCAACTCTAAATGATGGATCCTCTTGTGCAAGTTTTCCTAGAGCAATACCCATTTTCTCTTGGTCAGCTTTTGTTTTTGGCTCAACTGCAACAGAGATAACTGGCTCTGGAAATTCCATTCTTTCTAAGATTACTGGATCTTTTTCACTAGCTAGTGTATCCCCTGTAATTGTTGTTTTAAGACCTACAACTGCACCAATCTCACCAGCGTAAAGCTCTTTTACCTCTTCTCTGTTGTTTGCGTGCATTTTTAGAAGTCTTCCGATTCTCTCTTTTTTCATTTTTGTTGAGTTGTATACGTAAGTTCCTGACTCTAGGATACCTCTATAAACTCTTGTAAATGTAAGTTGACCAACAAATGGGTCAGTCATAATTTTAAATGCAAGTGCAGCTACTTCACCTTTATCAGTTGAAGGTACGATAACAGCTTCACCATCTTGAGTTTCACCTTTGATATCAGCAACTTCAGTTGGAGCTGGCATATACATAGCAACAGCATCAAGTAGAGTTTGAACACCTTTGTTTTTAAATGCAGTACCACAAGTCATTGGAGTAATTTTCATCGCTAAACATTGCTTTTTGATACCTTCAACAATCTCATCTTCAGATAGCTCACCCTCTTCGAAGTATTTTTCCATAAGCTCATCACTTGACTCAGCTGCAGCTTCCATCATCTTTTCTCTGTACTCTTCTGCTTGCTCTTGAAGTTCTGCAGGGATATCTTCTACATGGTAGTTAGAACCCATTGCTGCATCATCATCCCAAACGATAGCTTTCATCTTGATTAGATCAACTACACCTTTGAAATCTTCCTCTGCTCCAATTGGTATTTGGATTGGTACTGGATTTGCTTTAAGTCTTGTACCAACTTGCTCCTCAACCATAAAGAAATCAGCACCAGTTCTATCCATCTTGTTTACAAAGATCATTCTTGGAACTCTATATTTGTTTGCTTGTCTCCAAACAGTTTCTGATTGTGGTTGAACCCCACCAACTGAACAGAATACCGCAACAGCACCATCAAGTACCCTCATAGATCTCTCAACTTCAATTGTAAAGTCAACGTGACCCGGAGTGTCGATGATGTTTATTTGTAGTTGTTCATTTGTTTTTGGGTGATTCCAGTGACAAGTTGTAGCAGCTGAAGTAATAGTGATACCTCTCTCTTGCTCTTGCTCCATCCAGTCCATAGTTGCAGCACCTTCATGTACCTCACCAATTTTGTGTGATACACCTGTGTAGAAAAGAATTCTCTCTGTTGTTGTAGTTTTACCAGCATCGATATGCGCAGCAATACCAATATTTCTAACTCTATTAAGTGGTGTTTTTCTTGCCATCTTAAATTATCCTTTAATTTTATAAATTTTTGTGATTATATCTAAATTTGTATAAAAAAAAAGGGTGTATAAACACCCTTTTTATCTTTCGGTAACTAGTTGTTACTGAAATCTTACCATCTGTAGTGAGCNAAAGCTTTATTAGCCTCAGCCATTTTATGAACATCTTCTTTCTTCTTAAATGAGTTTCCTCTTTCGTTTGCAGCTTCNAATAGTTCATTTGCTAGTCTCTCAACAGCAGTTCTTTCATTTCTCTTTCTTGACATCTCAATTAACCATCTTAATGCTAAAGTTTGTCTTCTTACAGCTCTTACTTCAACAGGTACTTGATATGTAGCTCCACCAACTCTTCTAGATTTTACCTCTAAAAGTGGCTTAACATTTTCAACAGCTTTTTCAAAAAGGTCATATCCAGACTCTTCACCTCTTCCATCAAGGTTTGCTATTGCACCATACATAATTTTTTGTGCTACAGATTTTTTACCATCTAGCATAATTGCGTTTATAAACTTAGTGATCAATTTACTATTGTAAATAGGATCAGCCATAACTTCTCTTACGGGAGCTTTTCTTCTTCTCATTGTCTAATCCTTTTACTTATTTCTTAGGTCTCTTAGTACCATATTTAGATCTACCAACAGTTCTGTTAGCAACACCAGCAGTGTCTAAAGCACCTCTTACGATGTGGTATTTAACCCCTGGTAAATCCTTTGTTCTACCACCACGTACAAGTACAATCGAGTGCTCTTGTAGGTTGTGACCCTCACCACCGATGTATGAGATAACTTCATAACCAGTTGTTAATCTAACTTTTGCAACTTTTCTTAAAGCCGAGTTAGGTTTTTTTGGAGTAGTAGTATATACTCTTGTACATACACCTCTTCTTTGTGGACATTTCTCTAGAGCTGGTGATTTTGATTTTTCAATCACTTTTTTTCGCTCTTTTCTAATCAATTGATTAATTGTAGGCATCTTTTCCCTTTATAATTTGGTTTGAGTAATCAAGCAATACTCATGCTTCTCGTTTACCTAAACATATAGTTTAGACGATACTACCATTCTAGGAAACAGGATAGTTTTCTAAAATAAGTGGCGAATAATACTGAAATTATACTTAAATTTAGATTATTCATATTCTATAGGGTCTTTTACACCTGCTTGATTAAAGCCATTTAGACGTAAACGGCAACTATCACATACACCACAAGCTTTTGATTCGTTTAAATAGCAGCTCCAAGTGTATTGTAGTGGTACATTTAGTTCAACCGCTTTTGTTACTATTTGCTGTTTACTAAGATGAACCAAAGGGGTTATTATCTCTAGATTTGTCTCTTTTTTGGTCCCTTGATTCATAGCACTTTCCATTTTGTCTATAAAGTTATCAGTACAATCTGGGTAGCCACTACTATCCTCTTGAACTACACCTATATATAGAGCAGTTGCTCCCTCTTTTTCAGCAATTGCTGTAGCTATACTTAAAAATATCCCGTTTCTAAAAGGTACATATGTAACAGGCACTCCATCTTCAACTCCACCAACTGGTACATCGATCGATCGATCTGTTAGGGCACTTGCGCCTATTTGGGTAAAAAAAGGGATATTTATCTCATATTTATTTTGTACATCAAGCTCTATACAGATATTTCTAAAAGCCTCTAGCTCTTTGTGTTCTGTTCTTTGACCATAGTTAAAGTGTACTGCTATAATCTCATAGCCACTATTTTTAGCCATATATGAAGCTAATGTTGAATCCATACCACCACTTAAAATACATACTGCTTTTTTATCCATACTTTATAAAACCTTATTTATCTATCTAATATTTAATATAAGCTATAATATCAAAATAACCCTTTGGGGCAATTTACATCTTAAGGAATTTTATTTTATGGAATTTGTTTCACTATCAATTCAAACACACGTATATGCTATATATGCACTTATTGCCGTTATATTTATAAACTTTTATAATGTTTTAACAGTAAAAGAGTTTATACCACTTGCTAAAAAGTTAAGATTTACTACCCCTTTATACCATATGATCAATGCAATAGTTGCTTATACTGGAGGTATAGTTGCTGCTTATTCACACGATCTTAGCCTTACAGTTATCTTGATGATTATTGCAACTATTTTTATAATGGTACTTGAGATAAAAAGATACAAGAAGATGAGAGTTATAAAATCAACCGATACAGACAAACAAGAGGAGTTTTTAGTATATGCTAAAAAAATATATATTTTAGAACTATCTGCAATAGTTATAACTTATATAGTAGCAAAGGTTTGGTAGGTGCAGTTTTTTTATCACAGGGAAGCTGGAGAAAGTAGCTTAACTATAGACTCAGAACTTCATAAATATATATTTAAAGTAAGACGACACAATACAGATGAAACACTATATTTTAGAAATCTAAGTGATAAAAATATATACGGCTATAGTGTAACTTCTATAAATAGAAGAGAGACAATCTTAGCTTTAGAGTCATCAAAAGAGAAGTTAATAGAATCAAACAAAAAGCTCCATCTTGGATGGTGTGTAGTTGATCCAAAAACTGTAGAGAAATCAATCGCTAGTTTAAATGAACTAGGTGTATCAAAGATCACTTTTATTTTTTGTAAATACTCCCAAAAACAGTTTAAGATAAACTTTGAAAAACTAAATAAAATTCTTCAAAACTCATCTTCACAATCTGGTAGAAGTAGTATAATAGAGCTTGATAGTTGTGATAGCTTAAAAGAGTTTTTAGAACAAAACCCAAATAGCTATATGTTTAACTTCTCACCAAACAATATCAAAAATAACTCTAAAGATATCAACACTATAGTTTTAGGGTGTGAGGGTGGATTTAGTAGTGATGAGATAGAGATGTTTGATAGTTCAAAAGTTGTTGGAGTTGATTCAAGTATTATACTTAGAAGCGAAACTGCAGCTATAAGTTTAGCTTCACATATATTACAGTAAAGATATATGATGAAAAACTGTATCGTAACAGGATATTCAAGTGGTATAGGGCTTGCTATATCAAATATACTTGCGCTAAATGGATATAACATAATCAAACTAAACTCAAGAGTTGAAGATACAAAATCTTTAGAGATAGAGGTGAAAAATATACTAAAAGAGCAAGATATAGATATCCTTATAAATTGTGCTGGTGTTGGTGTATTTGAGCCACATGAGGAGATATCAGTATCTAAAATAAAAGAGCTAATAGATGTAAATTTAACAGCACCTATTATACTATCAAATCTACTTTTAAGAAGTTTGAAGAAAACTCAAGGTCATATTATAAATATCACATCAATAGAGGCTACTAAACACTCAAAGTTTTCAGCCCTTTATACAGCTACTAAATCTGGTCTTAGGGATTTTGGTTTGTGTTTATTTGAGGAGGTTCGTAAAAGTGGTGTGAGAGTTACAAGTATAAATCCAGATATCACAAAAACAGATTTTTTTGATAAGTTAAAATTTGAACCATCAGATAAAGAAGATACATATCTTAAAGCAGAATCTATAGCAAAAGCTGTTTTGGATATCATCAATTTTGATGGAGTGATCACTGACTTTACAGTAAGAGCTCAAAAGTTTGAGATAAGAAGAAAATAGAGTAGTTAGGTTTTACTTTTTTATTTTTAAACTAAAAGTTGAAAACTATACACTATCAAGCTTTTCTAAAAGTTTATCAAAGTTATAGTTACTTTCATCTAGTAAGTTATCACTTACATTTTCAAACTGGCTTAGATCTATCATATTTTTTGAGTAAAGCACCACATAAAGCTCTTTTATAGTTTTTCCATATGGATTTACTACTGTAAAAGTATCTTCACTTTTAAGATCTGGATATGTGAAGTTTTTATTTTCTAGTTTATTTGATAAAAGCAATCCAACTTTACCATCATGCTCAACATAAAGTATAGATATGTAGCCTCTTTTTGATAGTTTTATATCAAAGTACATCTGGTCATATTGTTTATAAGTTTTTTGATTTGCTTTTAGTTTTACTATTTTGTTTGATTGGTTTGAAAATAGCTTATAAAACTGATCTTGCTTTAGTGGTAGTATGATCTGTTTATATTTTATCTGCCATAGGTTGTCTTTTCTTACTATTTTATAGTTTAGATCTACACCTATCTCATTATTTAAGTTTTTAAATAGTCTAGTGTTTTTTAGATAGATATTTTGAGTCTCATTGTTTAAATTTTTTGGGAGTAGTTTTTTGATCTTTTGTTCAATTGGTGAGTTGTCATAACCACTTGCTACATACCACTTCCCATCCAACTCTACAACCTCTAAAACTTTTACACCACTTAGAGTTGCTTTTGCTTTTGTTGAGAGGTTTGATGAGATATCTTTTTTGTAGTTTCCATCAATTTTGGATTTTGATATATCTGTAGATGTATCAACCTCTACAGATATAGTTTTTACTATCTCTGCTATGGCATTTTGTTTGGCTTGTGATAGTTTACTATCTACACCATACCCAATGATCTCATTTTTGCTAGTTGGCTTTTTGTTGTAAAACCAACTAGGCTGAGCTAGTAAAGATATAGGAAGTAGTAGTAAAAGAAGTGGAAGTTTTAGCATCAATATAAACTAACTCCATCATTTCCAAACACCTGTGGTACTTGCTTATATCCAATGCCCTTCATAAGTGATGTTCTTTTTACTTTGTTTTTTATAGTTCCATATACATCACTTAGGTTTGTTTTACCTTGAGCTAACTCTTTGATAAGATAGTATGAAAATAATCTTTGCTTTTTATCTTGATAGTCATTTGCAAAGTCTGTTGCTCCACCTGCAGTTAAAACTGTAAGTTTATCACTTGTGATAACTGTTTTATTTGTTTTTAAAACTGGTGCTACACCTTTATAAAGTAGTCCACCTTTATCATCTTTTCCACTAAAACAACTATCCATAAATACAAATACATTTTTTGCATTTGATTTTGATAGTTTTGCATATATATTATCTAGTTTTAGATTTGGCTCTAAGTGGATACTATCAGCACTCATATCAGATGGTAGCATATAGGTATTTCCATCTTTTCCTGGTACTCCATGACCTGCGAAGTAAACATAGATATTTCCATTTTTATCTGATAGTTCTTTTACAAGCTCTATCTTTGCTTTTAACTGACCTGAAGTTGCATCATCATTTAAAAGTGTGATTACATTCTCTTTTGGAAGTCCTAAAGTTTTTGTAGCTAGTTCTTCAAATGCTAATGCAGAAAGATCTGCATACTCAACTGGTGTGTTTTGTTTATATTTATTTATACCTATTATTAATGCAAATGAATCGTGCTGCACTTTAGTTGATTCTGAAAATTTGAAGTCTAATTTTAAATCTGTTGTTGACAATGTTTCATATTTATTATTAGTAAGAAGAGATTTTATTTCATGATTTTTAGCTATATACACAAAATATCTTTTTAAATCTTTATTAGAAGAAGCATATGAAAATAATAAAATTGTCAATAATACTATCTTAGTTAATTTATTTATCATTATATTTTCCTTTTCCAAACATCTGCAGTAATATAAAATGTATACGTATTGTAATAAATAGTTGCTAGCCAATCTGTTTCTATTTTTACATTTGTAAGTAAATCAGCACCGTATTTATTTAGTAATCTTTTCGATAACTTTTCTATTGCACTGTCTAAAGTAAGTGAATATACCGTTAATGGTATATATACAAAAAACCTATTTGTTATATCATCACGTGCATCACGCTGGATTAAAACAAAATTTTTAATTAGTATATCTTTATTAATTAAATCTGTTGACACAATAATTTGTTCATCAATAGATTTATGGGGTTCATTTTTATTTATACATCCTGTTAATATAAAAAGAGAACTTAATATATATATAACTGATACTGAGAATAATCTTAACTTCATTGACTTTTCCTATAAGTAAGTATTTATGTTTAATAATGGTATAAAATAAACATTACACGCTGAAATTTTATCATAATATTTATTATAAATATATTTAACTCGTTTTATCGTCTTGATGGGGATAGATAATGTCAATCTAAATCCACCTTTTCATACTCTATTTTAGATATATTTCTATCTATGGTGTCAAACTCAATCCCTACTAAATATATAGGAATATTTTCACTTAGATACTTTTGGTGATATTTTTTATCTTTTATCTGTTTTAGTGGATCTGTACCATCTATCTTAAACTCCAAGATATAGATAATGTTATCAAGTTTTATAGTTAAATCTATACGACCTTTGTTTGTTACATCTTCCCCAATTAAATTTACACCCAAAGCTTTTAAATAAGCATAAAATAGTGAAACATAATACCCCTCATATTCATAGATTTTATTTTTTGTAAAAAGGTTATAAGGGATTGACCCAAAGAGTGATTTAAATGTTATCTCAAACTTCTTAAAATCTGATGCTAAAAGTGCTTCATAGATACCCTCTTGTTGAAGTTCAGAGTTATTAATTTTACTTAAAAAATTAGCAAATGAACTCATAATAGATACACTTACCTCTTGATTTGGTATAGTCAACCTATATCTCATCCCTTTAAGGGTCTCATAGTGTTCATATATAGTTAAATATCCAGTTTGCCACATCAAAGTTTCAAGCTCTATATAGTCAACATCAAAGCTATTTAGCATCATCTCATCTTTTACAATATTTTCCAAGTTTGGGAGAAAATAGTTGTTTTTTTCTATGATTTTAAGTAAAAATGTTGGTGTTGCTGTAGAAAACCAATAATTATTATAGATAAAATCATTTGATATAAATAGCAATATATCAAAAGGGTTGTAAACACCAACGCCCAAAAATTTATAGCCGTTGTACCAATTTTGTATTTTATCAAAATCTTGCCCCTCTAGATGTTTAGCAAAACTTCTCTCTATATCATTTTGAGTATATCCACATATTGTTGCATATTTTGGGTTCAGTGTGATATCGTTGATATTATTTAGTCCACTAAATAGACTTACTTTACTAAACTTACTAACACCTGTTATAAAAACAAACTTTAGATACTCATCACTCCCTTTTATCACACTATAAAAATCTTTTAAGATCTCACGTGCTTCAGTTGCTACTTGTGTATTTTCAATATTATCTAAAATTGGTTTATCATATTCATCTACTAGTATCACAACTTTCTGATTGTATTTTTTGTAAGCCTCTTTGATTAATCTTGAGAAAGATCTTCTATCATAAACTTTACTGTTGCAGTTTACCCCTAAAGCCTCTTCATTGAACTGTAATATCTCATCCCACTTATCTAGAACCTCCTCTTTGGATTTTAAATCTCCAGCTGCAAATGAGATATAGATGATCGGATATTTTTTAAACTCATATTTATCATAGATATAAAGATCTTTAAAAACCTCTTTATTCCCATCAAATATAGTTCGTAGAGTATCTAAAAAAAGTGACTTACCAAATCTTCTTGGACGAGATAAAAAATAGTATTTACCACTATCTATAAGATCAAGTGCTATTTTTGTTTTATCTATATAAACATAATCTTCATCTATTATCTCTTTTAGAGTTGATATCCCTATGGGTAGTTTTTTTAGTTTCATCTTTTTATCTCTCATATTTCTCCCACTCAAATTGGGAGATGTTTTTCTTCTCTGTATTAAAGTGGATACCTACAAGATAAATATCTTTTTTATCTTTTAAGTATTTTGTAGCATACTCTTTTTGCTTTATCTGTTCCAATGGGTTTTCTTTACTATCTACCTTAAACTCCAAGATATAGATAGCTTGGTCCATTTTGATAGTTAGATCAATTCTCCCTTTATTAGTAACATCTTCCCCTATTATATCTAGTCCTAAACTTTGAAGATATACGTAAATTACACTTGCATAAAATCCTTCATAGGTTTGTATATTGTTTTTGGTGTAGTTGTTATATGGAATTGAAGCAAATATAGATATTAAAGCATCTTTAAAAGCTTCTATATCACTTTGTAATAAACTTTTATATAGGTTTGTTTTTTTATTATTTGGGTGTTTGTCATTAAGTATTTTTAAAATAATATAGTCATTTAGAGATTGTTTTACCTCTTTATTTGGTATTTTTAAAGTATAGTTAAGAGTTTCAAAAATTGTTGTTTCTATCTTGTCAATAGTTAAATAACCACTTTGATATAATATCACCTCTAGATCCAAATTTTCTATATCGAAGCTATTTAGAAGTTTTTCATCCACTTGTAAACTTGAAAGGTTTGGTAAGAAATAATTTTGCTTTTTTATAAGCTCGATTAAAAATGTAGGGGTACCTGTCTCGAACCAATAGTTTTTAAATATATGTTCATTGGCTATAAATTGAAGTATATCAAAAGGGTTATACATATCACTTTTTAAGAAGTTATAGCCGTTGTACCAGCGTTTGAGCTTATCCATATCTACACCATCTAAATGTTGTTTAAAAGTTGTCTCTAGATCATTTTGAGAGTAGCCACATATATCTCCAAACTTTCTATTTAAAGATATATCAGTTATGTTATTAAGTCCGCTGAAGATAGAGGTTTTTGTAAACTTACTAACTCCTGTAAGAAATGCAAATCTTAAAAACTCATCACTCCCTTTTATAACACTGTAGAAATTTACTAATCCATCTCTTATTTGTTTAGCTACTGTAGCCTTTGTGATATTGTCTAAAATTGGTTTATCATATTCATCTATTAAGATTACTACTTTTTGATTATACTTTTTATAGGCTTTTTGTATAAGTTCACTAAAACATCCAGATACACTGTTTTTCTCTTCACACTCTATATTCAAATATTCTTGATTTTCTTTAAGTGTACGGATAATCTCCTTATCAAGCTCAACTCTACTTTCTATTCTCCCTTTGGCAAAATTTACACGAATAACAGGATAGCTTATACTCCAATCCCATCTATCCTCTATTGCAAGATTTTTAAAATACTCTTTTTTAGCTTCAAATATATTTCGTAAGGTATCAAGAAACAAAGATTTACCAAATCGTCTGGGACGGCTTAGAAAGATATATTGGTATTTTTCTACAAGTTCATAAGCTATATCTGTTTTGTCAATATAAACATAATCATCTTCTCTTATTTTACTAAATGTCTGGATACCAATTGGAAGTTTTTTTAGTTTCATCTTTTTGCCTTGCATTAGGGGTGCTTTTATTGAATCTATTATAACTTATTTTTAGTCAAAGTTTATTAATAGTGGATTGAGCTACTTCTTTATAAAACTTATAGTAAAATTGCACTTATGAAAATAATAGAAAAAATAAAACACTTCAATGAACTAGTGATGTTCCAACATAGCATCTTCTCCCTACCATTTATATTTATAGCTATGGTTGTAGCTGCTCAAGGTTGGTTTGGATTTGATCTTTTAGTTTTAGGTACCCTAGCAGCACTAACTGCACGTAACTTTGCTATGGGGTTTAACCGATACCTTGATAGAGATATAGATGCACTAAATCCACGAACAATAAATCGACCAAGTGTAGATGGGCGTATAAAAGCAAATGAGATCCTTATATTTACACTTCTAAATGGATTTGGATTTATAGTGGTTGCTTATTTTGTGAACACATTGGCACTTTATCTATCTATACCTATTTTACTTATTATTGGTAGCTACTCTTACTTTAAAAGGTTTTCATTTTTAGCTCATATTATACTAGGGGTCTCACTAGGTCTAGCTCCCATTGCAGGGGTTGTTGCTGTTAGTGAAACTATAACATTGTGGTCACTATACTTAAGTATTGGAGTTCTATTTTGGGTGGCAGGATTTGATCTACTTTACTCTTTACAAGATATAGAGGTGGATAAAAAGCTAGGTCTACACTCAATCCCATCTAAGTTTGGGGTAGAAAACACTATGAAATTTTCCCAAATCATGCATATCTTTACAATCATATTTTGGACTATGTTTGTAGTTGAAGCAAATTTGGGGACATTTGGGTATCTAGCTATCTTGACAAGTCTATTGATGCTAGGGTATGAACACTATCTTGTAAACAAAGATTTTACAAAAATAGATAAAGCTTTTTTTACAGTTAATGGTTACTTAGGGGTGGTTTTTTTTATATTGATAGTTTTGGAGTTTGTTTTTAACTAAACCAAGTGTAAAAGCTAAAATTTTAGCTATACTTCGTGAAAATTTATCACAAAGTATAACTATCTATGAATATCTTATCAAAAAACTATCCACTTGAAGTTACTATACAAAATATGCAAAATGCACTTTTAAGTGTAGATCCTAAGATCTCTTTTTCAAAAGAGCTTCACCCTTTAACAAACTGCTACAGTATAAACTTATCTTTTGATGATGCACCCACTTATATATATACAAACGGTAAAGGGGCTATAAGTGATGCTTCAAAAGCTAGTGCTTTGGGTGAATATATAGAGAGACTTCAAACAAACAACTTCTTTACAGAGTTTTATCTACCAAATAGAAAGTTTTATCCAGATGAAAAGCTTTTTGAGTTTGGTGGAGAGTTTTTAAATGATAAACTTCATGATATCTACAACCCAAACAACGAGTTAGATGATAGAGACTATATAGATTATAACAGTGACCATATAGATAAAATCGTCACTCTACCTTTTATAAATCTCAGCGATAACCAAACATCATATATCCCTGTAAATATACTACACAATCTATACGCAAGTAATGGACTTGCAAGTGGAAATAACCCAAAAGAGGCTCAAGTTCAAGCTATATCTGAGATATTTGAAAGGTATGTTAAAACCAAGATTATAAAAAATGGCTACAGCTTACCAAAGTTTCCACAAGAGATTATATCTTCATTTGATAAGTTAGATAGTGATATAAAAGAGTTAAGACAGATGGGATATATAGTAGAGGTATTAGATGCTTCACTTGGTGGTGTATATCCTGTTTGTGCAATATCTCTTATAGATCCAACTACCCATACACTTTTTGTATCATTTGGTTCCCATCCTATACTAGAAGTTTCACTTCAAAGGACTATAAGTGAACTAGTACAAGGTAGAGACTTAAAAAGTGACCAAAATTTCCAAACACCAACATTTGATATGAGTATAGTATCAAACAGTTTTAATCTAGAATCGCACTTTATAGACTCAAATGGTAAAATAGGATTTCCTTTTTTGAAAAATAGTGCAGATTTTATATATACACCTTGGGTGTATAGTGGTAAAGATAGTGAGGATGAGTTTGAGTTTTTGGTCAATATTACTAAAAGTTTAGATTTAGATATATATTTAAGGGAGTACAACTATCTTGATTTTTATAGTTGCCAAGTTCTTATACCTAGTTTATCTGAAGTTTATCCAATAGATGACCTAGTATACAATAACACAAATGTAGGTAAAAACTTAAGAGATATGGTACTAAGCTTTAAAGAGTATGACCCAGAAGATATTTTAGATTTTATTGAGTCATTTGATGATAATCTAGATATTGCTAAGTATATAGGGGTGATATTTAAAAACAAATTTACAATTTTAGAGTTTAAAATACAACTTCACCTTATGTTGGAAAATTACACTGAAGCTATAGAGCTTCTGAGTATATCATCTGATATAAATAGTTCAAGTTTGGAGCAACTTTGTTATATATATCAAGATGGTCATAAGTGGGATGAGTATGAAGATGCACTTTATAATCTATTTGGTAAAGATATTATTTTAAATGGTGTTGAGATATTTAATGGTCAAAAAGAGTTTATCGATATCACTTTTGATAGTGAGTACTTAAATATACTTTTCTTTTATGATAGAGTTAGTTTAAAAAAAGATAGTTATTATAACCCTTAAACTAACTAAGCCAAGACTCTTTGATACTTTTATGATCAAATAGGGATGATCTTTTTTGGGCAGATATAGCTATAGATACCAACTCTTTGGCTGCTTGTTCTAAATCATCATTTATGATTATGTGATCATATCTATCTATATATTCTATCTCTTTTTTAGCATTTATAAGTCGTTTTTCTATCACCTCACTACTATCAGTTCCTCTAAAATTTAGTCTTTTTTGGAGCTCATCTAAGCTTGGTGTTGTTATAAACACAGTGGTTGTAACATCTTTTAGTTTTTTTATAACTTGCTCAAACCCTTGAACATCTATATCAAATATCACCAGTTTTCCATCTTTTAAAGCTTCATTTATTGGTCTAAGTGAAGTTCCATAATAGTTGTCGTGAACCTTTGCATACTCTAAAAACTGATCATCTTTGATATCTTGCTCAAACTGCTGTTTTGTTACAAATAGATAATCAACACCATTTTGTTCACCTGTTCGTGGAGCTCTTGTTGTGGTTGAGATAGAAAAATAGTAGTTTTCTATATTTTTATAAACCTCTTTTAAGAGTGAACTTTTTCCACATCCACTAGGCCCTGATATTAAAAGTATTGCACCTTTATTTAAATCATCTTTATTTATCACTTTTATCCACCTCTAGTTTTAGTTCTAAAAGAACATTTTCACCGTTTGATAACATATCTATAAGGTTTTGATCAAGTAGAGTCAGAAGTGGTGTAAGTTGATCTAGTTGATACTTATTTAGTAGTACCTCAATTGGTAATTTATCATCACTTGTTATAAAGTTATCAGATGAATTAACCTCTAAAATTGCTTGATCAATAATAGATGTTAGATCTTGCCACTCTTTATCTTCATCTTCTAATGGTTCTTGAGCCATTGAGCCTATAGATTTATCTATATTATCTATCTTTACTGTAGATTTAAAATCGACAAGATCCTCTATTTTTGATAACTCACTTAAGTCTAAAACTCCACCACCTTTAACGGCTGAGATACTTATTATACTATCATCAGATTCATCATTTATATCAGTAGCAATACCACTTGCTAAGCTTTCAAGATACTCTACAGCAGAGCTTTCATCATCTTCTATTTGATCTTTTTTTACATTTGATTTTATTTGCTTAATATCATCTTCATCAAAAGCAAACTCATCTTTTAAAAACTGATCATCTTCAAGATCATTTTCTAAATTTGATACATACTGTTTTGTTGTAGTTTTTTGATTTAGTATAGTTATCTGCTCTTCTAAAACTTG
>JGI997J19993_1000330_pt1 | contig 15179 bp, 7 predicted proteins | sample Etolagbewater25m_FD_19993 | JGI IMG/M metagenome (IMG submission 19993)
AAAAATAAAATAAAAAAAGCAACCAATAAAAGAATCGAATAATAAAAATAATCTTGAGACTTCTTAAGTTGTTTACTTTGATCTGTAATATCAAATACAACTTTTATAATATAGTTTTTGTATTTTGATTTGGATATACTTATATGCTTTACAGCTGAGTAAACTACCCTATAAATATTTTCACCTTTTTTTTCATCAAAAAAGATAGTTTCCCCAGTGTTTGAAATTTTATTAATGAACAAATTCTCTTTAGAGTTTTTTTGTTTTATTAAATGATCTAAAAATTCACTTTTAGATTTAAAATTCATATTATCAGTTTTGGTTAGATTAACTATATAGTTTTGATAATCACCAAAAAGTTCTATATTTGTCACCATTGCATTTCTAACTGAATTTTTATACATTTGTTGTTTTATTTTACTTATTGACTTATCAAAATAACCAATCTCTAGTAGAATTTTATTTTTCTTATCAACAGTTCCATAAGAGTACGCTCTATACTCTTTAGTAATAATATCAATAGATGGAGTAGCTATTATAATTTTACCATTTTCATTAGCAATATCAATATTCTCTTTTGCACCTGTAAACTTTGACATATTTAGATTTATATCTGGTTTATAAGTAGTATCATAGATAATATAGTCTTTATTTATTAAATAAAAATGTAGTTTTATATTCTCGTCATTCAATATATTTTCTAATTTTTTTTGAAGATATTTGGCAGTAACCGTTGGATCTTTTTTATAGATATCTATAGCTTGTTTATGGATGTTTTCAAATAAATTAGTTTTAATTTTAAATATATCATCAACAACTTTATCGCTAGTGTCTAAGTCATATTTTACTTTTTTTACTACATTTTTTATTACAGTATCTATTAATTTTTCATGATTATCTTGATCTTGTTTATAGCTACTATATAATATAACAAAACTGATACAAACAAATAAAAATGCTGCTAAGATTAGTTTAATTTCACTTTTCATATTTCACCTCAAATCTAAAAATATTTTACTAAACCTATCTTGAGAGTTTAAAAATATATCAACAACTATAGGATCAAAACTTTTCCCACTTTCATTTTTTATATACTTAACTGTATCTTCTTGAGACCAACCTTTTTTATAAACCCTATCACTTCTTAGAGCATCATACACATCAACAAGAGCTACGACTCTTGCACACATTGGGATCTCTTTGGCTTTTAAACCATTTGGATAACCACTTCCATCATATTTTTCATGATGATACATAGCTATATCTCCTGCAACTTTTAAAAAGCTATCTTTCCCAAACTCTTTTTTAAAAGTCTCATTTGAGTCTAAAAGCATTTTACCACCTAAGTAAGCATGAGTTTTAATAGTTTCAAACTCATCGTGATCTAGTTTTGCTGGTTTATTTAATATATGTTTTGGGATATACATTTTCCCTATATCGTGTAAAATTGATGCAAAAGGTATATACTCTCGCAAATTTGGTGGACAATCTTTATGCTCATCTGGTATCTTATCAACTATTATAGAAGTATATTTCTCTATCCTTTTTACATGACTACCTGTCTCACTATCATATTTTTCAACCATATTTGCAATAGTCTCTATAGATATTTTTTGTGTAGCCCATACTTCACTTACTAATTCTATATTTGTAAGCTCAAGATGTTTTTGATACTCTTGTAATTTTTTATCTTTAGCTATATTAGTTGCTACCTTATAAAGAACTTGATTGAGATACTCTTGCTTTATAGGTTTGAGTATAAAATGATCCACACCACTTTGAAGTAGATTGATAAGTCGTTGGGAGTCACTATAAGCAGACACCACGATAATAGTTTGTTTTGGATTTTTTTGTTTGATATTTGTTATGAGTTCTTGACCATCCATTTTTGGCATATTAAGATCAGTAATAACTATATCATATGAATTTTTTTTAAAAAATTCAAGGGCATCTACTCCATCTTTGGCATACACCACTTGAGAAAAAAAATCTTCTAAAACATCTAAAGTTTGGATAGCTACTTTTCTATCATCCTCTACATACAATACAGTTAAGTCTTTTGTTAGTTTATACAATTTATTTAAATCTATCATTTTTATTTCCATTCAACTCTATTTCTTCCATCTCTTTTGGCTTTATAAAGTGCATCATCAGCTTTTTTTATTAAATCATCAATTGAATCATCTTTACTTATCTCACTTACACCAAAACTACATGTTACATTTAGTTGATTATTAAAAGAGTGATTTTCAATGACCTCTCTTAAATGTTCAGCCACATTTATTGCTGTATATAGTTTAGTGTTATGTAATATTTTAATAAACTCTTCTCCACCCAATCTTGCAAAAAGGTCAGCTTGTCTTGTCTTTTTTTCAACAAGTTGAGTTAGCTCTTGTAATATGATATCTCCTGTTTGATGACCATATGTATCATTGAATTTTTTAAAATAATCTATATCAAAAATAATAAGACTAAATACACTATTATCTCTATGAAAACTTGAGAACTCTTGTTTTACAACTTCATTAAAATAAGCTCGATTATAAATACCAGTTAGTTCATCACTAAAAGCTTTTTCTTTTAAAATCTTTTTTTCAATAGTCATATTTGTAACTTCTGAGAAAGAAACTATAGAATGTCCTGATGTTTTTATCTGATTAACATTGATTAGAAAAGCTTTTGGAGAAATATTATTTACATCAATAAGTGATACAACTCTTTTATTGTCATCTAAACTTTGAATATTATCTATCCACTCTTTGTCACCAGTAACTTTAGGTACAAAAAACTCTTTATCTTCTATAAATAAATATGCTAATCTTTTGTATTTTTCATGAAACTCTTCTAAAGAGTCCAATGAAAAAAAGTCTAAAAATTTTTTATTAGAGAATATGATATTTTGCTTTTCATCTAAAACAACTAATAAGTTTTCTTGAAAAGTAATAATCTCTTCTAAGAGGGTTTGTTGAAATATGTATTCTTTATCTTTTTGAATTTTTTTTGCACAATTTAGTAAAGCAATATTTAGATTTTTGCTGAGTATTGGTTTTATTATAAAGTCATCAATTCCATTTTGAAATAAATTTATTAGATTTTTCAAATCACCATAAGCTGATAAAACAATGATATGTTGATTTGGGTTGAGCTCTTTTATTTTTATTATCATCTCATGACCATCCATAATAGGCATTTTTATGTCAGTAATAACAATATCTATAAAACTATTTGTGTCACGATTAAACTTTTTATAAAAGTTTAATCCCTCCAAACCGTTTAATTTTACATAAACACTTTGAAAAAAGTCGTCTAAAAGAGCTTTTGTTTCTTCCGCCTCTTTTTGATCATCTTCAACATACAATACATTAAGGTTTTGAGTTAGTTCATATATCTTTTTTATGTTCATATCATATTATAGAAAAAATATGTAACGAGGAAGTAACGAAAATTATAAATTTTAAAAGTTAAGTCTATATCCAATATTATAAATAACTTCTAAGTCAATTCCATTAAGCTTTTTACGAAGTCTTGAGATATGCATTTTAAGAGAATCAGTAGTTGCGATAGAATTATCATCACTCCATACTTTATTAAAGATCTCTGCTGTAGTAGATATTTTAGATCCATTTTTAATAAGTAGTTTTAGTAGTTCTAGCTCTTTTTTTGTAAGTTTTATAATCTCATCTTGAAAAGTTAGTACCTCATTTTCCCAATCCCAAATCAGATCAGTTGTAAGTTCTGTACGATTTGTATTTTCACTTTTTTTATCTAAAATATGAAACAATACTTCTAATAATTGCTCTTGTTTAAAAGGTTTTTGTAAAAATCTCTCAACACCTATATTAATAAGTTCTACAAGATACTCTGATTCATTATAAGCTGAAACAATTATTACAGCTTGATTTTCATTTATATCATAAATATTTTTTGTTAAAGTTATACCATCCATTTTAGGCATATTTAAATCGGAGATTACTAAATCATAGTATTTATTATTATTCTTATAATATTTCTTATAAAGTTTAAGACCATCTTCTCCATTAAAAGATGTATCAACTAAAGGAAAAAAGTCTTCCAAAACCTCTTTTGTTTGGGTATTAAAAGCTACATCATCTTCTACATAAAGTACATTTAAGTTTTTTGTTAAGTTAAAAATGTTTTTAATATTTATATTTTTCATAATACGTTATTATATTTTATAAATTGTTAAAAACTTATTTAATGGAACACATGGTTCTCATTGAATAACTATTGTAGAATTCCACAACCTGTTGAATTTGAGATAAAATGTCCAGACTCTTTGTATATTGAAGCAAATGAAAATGATATCAAACATCTTTTTATCAATCTAATCAAAAATAGTATAGATGAGATGGTAAAAAGTAAGATAGATTTTGATACTAGAGTGATAACTATTATTTGTCAACAAGATAGTCATAATGTGAGTTTTGTTGTAGAAGATAGTGGCAAAGGTATTCCAGATAAAATTTTACCAAATATTTTTGATATGAACTTTACAACAAAACAAAACAGTGGAGGCACAGGTGTAGGACTTTTTATGTGTAAACAGATTGTTCAAAAATACAAAGGAAAAATTAGTGTTACAAATAAAGAACAATCTAGCGGTGCATCATTTTGTATAACATTATAATGTAAAAGCAATTGATAACAATGCAGATATGATGGTAACATCATGGAATAAATAAAGAGATGGGAAGACCTGTAGATATTTTCTAGTAACTCATACTTATTTTTTAGGTTTACATATCTATTTCATTAGCTCAGTTTTTTAGTTGTTCCTATTCTGATATATTTTTCTTTACTCTAAAATGAATTTGTTCCAAATATAAGTTTATACCAAACAATAATATATCTTATTATTAATCGGTACTAAAAACAGACACCAAGCTTTCCTTAATTTTAGTAACTTTCTGGTAATAGTTCTATGGAGATTTGGGTCAATCTGTTTCATAAAGTAGTTATATATGATAAGAACTTATTTTCATGATAAAAATCTATCTTTTTATTTAATTAGAAAAATTGGGTTCTAAATGAGCTTTATTTTATAGTTTATCACAATAAGAATCTTTAGGAAAAATAAGGCAAGCTATTAAAAGCTTGCCCATTCATCATTATTCTCTTGAGAATTAATAGGTGTCACATTTTTACTTTGAGGTTTTTTAAAACTTGTACTTGACTCTAAACTATGTATTTTTTTCTCAACTTCTCTTTTTTCATTACCATTAAATGATGGGTCAACAGCTCTTTTTCTTCTTTCAACATTATCTTTCCCTACAAACTCTTTTTCATCAGCATCTTCAACTATTTTTGTTGCTATTGCAGAAGTTGTATTTGCTATAGTATGAGCTTCACTTGCTACAGTTGCATTTTTTTGTGTTTGTTGATCTAAGTGACTTACTGCATTGTTTATTTGTTCTATTCCAGCTTGTTGTTCTTTTGATGAGGACTCTACATCTTTTATAAGCTCTAAAGTTTTTGAAATATTTTCATTTAAAGTATTATATCCAACAATCATATCACTTGCTTTGCTTTTTCCTTGAGTAGCTTTAGTTGATGCTTTTTCAACCAATGCTTTAATCTCATTTGCTGCTTCAGCTGATCTTGAAGCTAGATTTCTAACCTCTTGAGCAACAACTGCGAAACCTTTACCTGCTTCACCTGCTGTTGCTGCTTCTACTGCTGCATTTAAAGAAAGAATATTTGTTTGGAATGCAATTTGGTCAATTACTGTTATAGCTTCGTGGATTGCAGATACCTCTTCATTAATTTCATCCATAGATACAGTTGTCTCTTGTGCTAGCTTTTCACCTTTATTCGCAGATAAGGTAAGCTCAGAAGCAAACCCTGCCATTTGAATTATATTTTGAGTAGTTCCTGATATATTACCTGTCATCTCTTCTAGTGCAGCTGCTGTTTCTTCTAATGAAGCTGCTGCTTCATTTGCAGAAGAGTTTAGTGTACTAATATTACCTAGTAATGATTGTGCTGAACTATTAAGCATGATACCGTTTCTTTTGTTTTCTACAAGCATTGCATTTATAGCTTTTCTTAAAGAGTTTATAGCATTAATAAACATATCTAAAGATGTGTTTTTATCTATATTTTGCAGTTTTAATTCATCTTTATAATTATAATTAGTATATTTTTCAAGTGTACTGTTGATACTTACAAAGTTGTTTTTGGTTGTACTTATCATATCATTAACTACATCTTTAAATTCGTTAAGTGAATTGTTGATTGTAGTTGCTTTAATTTGTTGAGAATATGAACCTCTATTTACTTTTTCAATAACATCTTTTGCTTCACTTATTAATTTATTGTCTTGTTCAATTCTTGTTTTTGATAATAAAATATTTTCATTTACTATTTTTGACATAGATCCTATTTCATCACTATTAGAAGTATCCATCTCTATTGTTGTATTTGTTTTTCCATTAAGGTAATCAAAGAAATTCATCAAACCGTTTTCAAAATCATTCAATCTTTGTATCATATTTGATTTTAAAAACATCGAAAGTACTATTATAAATAGTATTATAGAAAAAGCAAGTAAAGCTATGTAGATATAACTTATTTTTTGAGAACTAACGATAATACCATTTATCTTTTGACTACTCTCTGCTAATATGTGATATCCAGATAAATTACCTTTAAAATCTTTTAAAGGAATTGCAATAGCAAAGATTTGGTTATCTAGGTAATATCCATTTTTAATCAGCTCTTTTATATTAGCTTTTTTGATTATTTTGATTGTTTCTGGTTCAAACCATTTTGGATTGGCTACATAGTAGTCTCCAATTTTTTCATTCTTTTTAACATTTTTTGCTGTTTTGACAGCTTCTTCTGTTAGTACCATTGCATAGTGTTTTTTTGTTTTTAAAAAATCTCTACTAACACTACCAACCCCTTGCATAAACTCTAAAGAGCCTATAAATTTATCGTCATCTAGTATAGGAACTAGTCCTCTTATAAACATTCCTGAAGTTCCAAGTTCATATACAACTGATGCTTTTTTTGTATTTTTTAGTTCCACCAATGATGGTCTAAATAAAGAGAGGTCTTCCCCATATGAGTTCAGTTTCCAACTTCGAACAAAAGACTTTAGTTCTGCTGTATGAAGATGTACTTTTATCCCTTTAAAGTTTGTATTTTTAGAATAGCTATCACCAATTTTTTTTAAAACACTTATAGCTTCTTCTCTGTTATTTGATTTTATTGCATCTATTAATGCATCATTAGCACTAAAACCAACAGCATTTGTTATACCTACATCTTCTTTTTTCTCTAACTTTTCTTTAATTAGATTACCTAACATAGTTTGCCGTAATTCAATACGATTATTTTTAATATCATTGTTAATATACAATCCAAATATTAATGCAAAAAGTATAATAATACTACCTACTGATAGTAATATAATTCTTAACTTACCACTTAAACTTTTAAAGTTTTTAAACATAACTTATCCTCGTATAATTTTCATATGAATAAATAATCTAGTTTTTAACTAAACTATATATTCTTTTAAGATTGAAGTACTAACTTCAAATCTTTAATTTTTTACAGTTTATGACTTTAGATAAAACAACATTCCTATCCTTGTAGATGTAAATTTATTTACATACTTCATCAAGCAAAGCCAGTTGATATCTTTAGTTGTTAATCACTTATTTAAAAGCTTAATACTTTTATAATTTAATTATATCTTATAATAATTAAACCAGTAGTTAAAATTTATCAGTTAATATTAAAATATAACTATATTAATATCAAAACTAAATTCTAAACGTTTTTTTTCTAATAATCAGTTCTTTTTGGCGAATGTTAAAATCTCAAGTCTTTTTTGAAAGTCCTTTTTATTAGTAAAAAATGCTACAAAAGTAAGAGGTTGTAGCACAGCAAATTGAATTTAGTAATAGATGTAACTTGAAAGTGTGGCATACGGGTTTACTAGAAATTCACTTCTTTTCCTCTGTAAGTAGAATAATATACCATAAATTTAAATTTTGATATAATAAATATATTTAACGCAAAGGTATATTTATGTCCAAAAAATTTAAAAGTTTTTTTATAGTTTTTTTCTCTTTTATTTTTGTAAGTTTAATTATATATAAACTTATATCTGCTTATGAAAAAAATAGAGTAGATATTATATTAAATGCTCATACTTCAAAAATAGAAACATTTTACAATATTTTAATTCACAATCAAAAAAAAATTTCAGATATTGCATATGATCAAACTATGCAAAATGATAAGTTTTTAGAGATTTTTAAAAAAGCAAATATTGCTTACAAAAATAAAAACTTTGAGCTTTTAAATAAACTAAGAGATGAAGCAAGTTCTCTTTTAAAAAACAGATATTTTTATTTAAAACAAAGGGGAGTATTACAATACCATTTTGTTTTTCCTGACAATGTAGTATTTTTAAGGATGCACAAGGTATCAAAGTTTGGAGATAATCTTACAAAAGTTAGATCTGATTTTGCATATGTAAATAAAAATCTTAAAATCATCAGAGGATTTGTCCAAGGAAAAACAGCACATGCTTTTAGAAATGTCTATCCAATAATAGATCAAGAAAAAACTCATTTAGGTGCTGTTGAGATATCTTTTTCATCTGAGTTTTTACAAAAATATTTTACAGAAGTAAGCAATATTCATACACATTTTTTAGTAAGAAAAGATATATTTGATTCAAGTGCATGGGAAAGAGATGATCTGGTACTAAATTATCATCAAAGCAGTGAACACCCAAACTATATGATCACTATGACAGATGACCATAACATCCAAAGATGTATAACTCAAAATAAAACTTTCTTAAAACCAAAACTAGATAAAATAGATCAAAAAATATCAAAAAATAGTCCATTTTCACTTCATTTTACAAAAAATGATAGATCATTAGTGGTGTCATTTTATCCTATAAAACATGCCATCACTAAAGAACCTGTTGCTTGGGTAGTTTCGTATGAAGAAGACTCTTTAATACAAAACACCATAAATGACACTCAAACAGTTTATATAGGAAGTTTTATAGCTTTAGTTTTATTATTTACTTTTATATATTTTATACTAATTCAAAAAGAGAGATTAAAAAAACAAACCGATAATCTAATAGAGCAAAAGAACCTTTTAGCCCAAAGTGAATTTAGATGGAAGTTTGCTGTGGATGGAAGTGGTGATGGTCTTTGGGATTGGAATGTAAAAGAGGGAACAGTTTATTTCTCACCTCAGTGGAAAAAGATGCTAGGATTTGAAGAAGATGAGATACAAGCTTCTTTAGAAGAGTGGAAAAAACGAGTTCACCCTGATGATCTAGAAAATGTTTATAAAGATATCACTGCACACATGGAAGGGAAAACTGAAAGCTATCAAAATGAACACAGAGTTTTATGTAAAGATGGAAACTATAAATGGATACTTGATCGTGGTATTATAGTAAAAAAAGATGAGGATGGATCCGCACTTAGGTTTATAGGTACTCACACTGATATTACTGAGAACAAAAAGATTCTCCAAGAGATTGAAAAAACTAATATTAAGTTTTCATCTTTGTACAACAACTCATTAGATGCAATTTTACTTTTAGATCTTCAAACAGGAAAATTTAGTGATGCAAATCCAAAAGCATGTAAAATGTATGGGTATAGCGTAGAAGAGTTTTTGAATCTTGGAGCAGTAAATATTGATGCGATTCATGATGAAGAAAAAGTAAAACAAACACAGCAAGAGATTGTCTCTAAAGGGTGGGCGATGTTTGACACTATCCATAAAAGAAAAGATGGGTTGCAGTTTGACGCAAGAGTTCATGCCACATTTATAGAGATTGATGAAAAAAAATATCTTTATGTAACTTTTAGAGACATATCTAAAGAGAAGCAACTTTCACAACAGATAGAGAGTGAAAAAAGAAGATACCAAAACCTTACCAACCTCTCTTCAGATGCTATTTTTATTATGACAGTAGATGATGGTAAACTTGTAGAGTATAGTAATAGATCTCAAGAGCTATTAGGCTATAGTGATGAGGAGATGAAAAACTTAACTGTTCTAGATTGGGACACAGGAATACAAAATCTAGACCAATATAAAGATATAATTTCAGCAGTTGACTTCGAGCCTATCTCTTTTGATAGAATTCATAAAAGAAAAGATGGAACAACTTATATTGCTTCAATTACAGCAGTTAAAATTCTTCTTGATAGCACGGAGTATTTATATGCTTCTGTGAGAGATACAACAGAAGAAGCCAAACTAAGAGAGACTCTTCAAGAGAGAGACAAATTATTGGAAAACCTCTCTAGCCAAGCTCCAGGGGTACTTTATACTTATCAATATTATCCAGATGGAAGAAACTGCTTTCCTTTTGCTTCGGAAAATATCTGGAATATCTATGAGGTCACTTCGCAAAGTGTAAAAGAAGATGGTAGTGAAGTTTTAAAAAGAATCCATAAAGATGACTATGAGCTGGTTTTAAACACTATAATGGAGTCATACAAAACCAAAAATGTATGGAGCTGTACATATCGTGTCGATCTTCCTTCAAAAGGGGTAAGATGGCTTCATGGTGAGGCTCAGCCTGTAGAACAGACAGATGACAGTGTTATTTGGTTTGGATATATACAAGATGTAACAGAGTCTAAAAAGAAAGAGGAAGAGCAAAGAAACAATGCTCTAAAACTTGAGCTTGCAACCACTGCAGCAAAACAAGGTATCTGGAGATGGGATTTTGAAAATGACATCTTAGAGTGGGATAACAATATGTTTAAGATCTTTAATGTGGAAAAAACAGATGATATCAATACATACAAAACATGGAGCAAAACTTTATTAAAAGAAGATCTAGAACGTTCTGAAAAAAAACTACAAGAGGCTATTGAAACAGATGGTACTTTTGAAGATATCTTTAGAATAAAAATCAAAAATGGTGAAATTCGCTATATTCAAGCAGCTGCAACATTACAATTTGATGAAAATGGTAAAAAGATAGCAATGGTTGGTAGTAATATTGATATTACTGAAATTACTGAATCTAAAGAGCTTTTAGAATCTATTTATAATTCTAATGCTTCAATTATTGCAACTATTACCCCTGAGGGAATAATGAATAGTATTAATAAATACGGGGAAGAGTTTACAGGCTACACCCAAGAAGAGATAGCCTCAAAACCATATTTCTGGTTTGAAAAATTTATTCCAGGTGATGTTCAGCCAGATATTAACGAGATCCTAGAATCGATGAAAAACTCTGCAATGCTTATAGCCAAAAAAAGAAATCCATGGATCAATAAAGATGGTGAGGAGCGGATGATAGAGTGGTCCAATTCTCTTGTATTAGATCCAAATGGAGATGTAAAATATCTCTCAACTATTGGTATAGATATAACCGAGCAGGTTGAGCAGGAAAAAGAGCTAATAATAGCAAAAGAAAAAGCAGATAAAGCAAATGCTGCAAAGTCAGAATTTTTGGCAAATATGAGTCATGAGATAAGAACACCACTCAATGGTATTATAGGACTTACTGATCTTGTGTTGCAAAGCAAATTAGATGCGACACAAAAAGATTATCTTTTAAAATCACAACAATCATCAAAATCACTATTACATATCATCAATGATATATTGGATTACTCTAAAATAGAAGCTGGAAAACTAGATATTGTAAAAGAGAGATTCTCTTTACATGAGTTGATGGAAAACATATCACATCTGTTTAGCTACAAAATCTATGACAAAGGTTTAGAGTTTAATTTTACTATTGATAAGGATATAAATAATATCTTAATAGGTGATAACTTAAGGATAACTCAAGTACTTAATAATTTTGTAGGAAACGCTATAAAATTTACAAGTAAAGGATTTATTAGAATTGATGTAAAACTCATCAATAAAAATGATCAATTTTTACATTTGAGATTTAGTGTAGAAGATAGTGGAATAGGTATAGCAAAAGAGAATCAAAATAGACTATTTCAAGCATTCAACCAAGAAGATAGCTCAACAACAAAAAGATTTGGTGGTACAGGATTAGGATTGGCAATATCTAAACAACTTATCGAGCTAATGGGTGCTAAATTAATCTTTGAAAGCCAAAAAGATAAAGGAAGCACTTTTGGATTTGAGGTAGAGTTAGAATATGATGCAGATGTTTTAGATGGTGCCAGTTACAATGTAAACCTAAAAGATCAAAAGTTTTTAATAATCGATGACAATGAGATAGATAGGGAATATCTGTATAATTTACTAAACTCATGGGGTATTGAAGCACTCAAAGCAAAAGATGGGCTAGAAGCTTATGATATTTTAAAAAGCAAAGATATTGATTATATTTTAGTTGATTGGATGATGCCTCGGCTTGATGGTTTAGAGCTTTTACAAAAACTACAAGATGAAAATATCAAAGTACCACATATACTAATGATCACTGCACATAATAAAAATAAGCTTCTAGAAAGAGCAAAAGAAAATAATATAGATATCAATAAAGTTTTAGAAAAACCATACACTCCATCATCTTTATATAATGTGCTCTTTGATAATGTCAAAGATCTATTCAATAGTAGTGATGAGAGTGATATAAAGCTTATCAAAAAACAAAAAGCTCTTTTGGTTGAAGATAATGAGACGAATCAAATAGTAGCATCAAAAATGCTAGAAAATATGGGATTTGAAGTTGATATTGCAAATGATGGATTGCAAGCAGTAGATATGGCAAAAGATTATAAATATGATATAGTATTTATGGATCTTCAGATGCCAAATATGGATGGATTTGAGGCTACGCAAAAAATAAGAGAGTTTGATAATGAGACTCCTATCATAGCACTAAGTGCTGCGGTTATGGAAAAAGATAAANAACTTACAAGCAAAGTAGGTATGAATGATCACCTTGCAAAACCAATTGTAAAAGAGCAGCTTCAAAATACTATCTCAAAATATCTTGATACAAAAAAAGAAAATATATCACAAAAATCTAATAGAGAAAATTTACCAGCAGTAGAAGGTATAGAACTAGATAAGGTGGTAGAGAATTTTGGTGGTGATATTCAAAGTGCAATTTTGCTCTATGAAATGTTTGTTCAAAACTATGAAAATATAGATGAAGATATCCAAAATCTTCAAAGTGAATCAAAAGAGTTTGATGAGTATGTTCATAAACTAAAAGGTGTAAGTGGAAACCTTCAAATAACAAATGTATTTGATTTGGCAAAACAGATACATGATGAGCACAACTATAGCCTCAGAGATGAACTTATAAAGGCTACACAAAATCTGTGTGAAAAGATAAAAACAACACTTATCCCTTTGATAGAATCAAAACAGATAGATACCAAAGAGTTAAAAGAACTTATAATTTCAATGATAAAAGATCTAGAGAATTATGAGTATATAAAAACAGCAACAATCACTAAACTGATAAATGGCTTGAAAGATAGTATAGATTACGATCAAATAAAGATATTACAACAAGGGTTTGATGAAAGTGATAATGATCTTTTGGTTGAGAAATTAAATAGTATTTTAGAAAATTTATAGAGGAAATAATATATGGAAAGCTATCAAACAATACTTGTAGTAGATGATGAAAAAACAAATGTTGAATTTATAGTTGCAAACTTAGAACAAGAGTACAAAATAAAAACAGCCCCAAATGGAAAAGTAGCACTAAAGATACTTGAAAAATTTGATATAGATCTTATCCTTTTAGATATCCAAATGCCAGTATTAGATGGCTATGAGACTGCAAAACAGATACAAAATGATACAAGACTCAAAGAGATACCTATCATATTTTTAACTGCAAAAAGTGACAGTGAATCTATAATCAAAGGGTTTGAACTAGGAGCCAAAGATTATATATCAAAACCTTTCAATGTAAAAGAGTTGCAAGTAAGGGTATCGAATCACTTGCAAACATATAAGTTGATCAATCAGCTTAACCATGCATATAATAAGTTAAATAGTGCCTATGATAATCTACAGAAATTTATTGACACTCAAGACAATGTAGTTTTTTTAACTGATGGAAAAGAGCTACACTTTGCAAATAAAAAGTTTTTTGAGTTTGTAGGATTTGAAACTTTAGATGAGTTTAAAAAACACAATAGATGTATCAGTGAGAACTTTATAGAAAATGATAGATTTTTTCACCTAGGAAAGCTTCAAAATGATAAGTGTTGGTTACAACATATGATAGATTTACCTCATTCTAAAAGAGTAGTTTCTATACTTGGAAGAGACTTTAAGCCACACGCTTTTTCTGTATCTATTAATGAGTTTGATGATAAGTTATATATTGTAGGGCTTGCAGATATTTCACAAACTATGCTCAATCAAATAACTCTTGAAAATAAAGTTGTGCATGATAAGCTTACTAATGCTTACAATAGAGAATATTTTGAGCAAAACTATCAAATACTTATAGATAAGTATACATCAAATGGGTATTATCTTGGGATAGCTTTGCTTGATATTGATCATTTTAAAATTGTAAATGATACATATGGTCATGATGTAGGAGATGAAGTGTTGATGCACTTTGTAAGCACCGTTCATAAATTTTCAAGAAATGATGACATCTTTATAAGATGGGGTGGAGAGGAGTTTATATTGATTTTGAAAATTATGACAAAAGCAGATTTTTTCAAAGTACTTGATCACTTAAGAAAAGTTATTGAGATGCAAGATTTTCCAGTAATAGGTAAAAAAACATGCTCTATAGGGGGAGCTATATATGAAAATAATGAGGATATACAAAAGACTATAAAAAGAGCAGATGAAGCAGTCTATGAAGCCAAAGAGAGTGGTAGGAATATGGTGGTGATTCAATAAAACCTACCGTTTTATAAATAAGTTCAATAACCTGTACTTTTTGGCATAAATTTGACTAAGTAAAATTAACTATGCTAAAACTCTAGGAATTATCAATTACTGACACAAAACTCTGAACAGTCTCAGGAAAATTAACGATTATTAACAATCACCTACTAACTTTACTGTTGTAAACATATAATTGAGAATTTTCATCCAACCATTCTTTAATATTTTGGTATTCTAAATTAAGTAAGCTAAGATGATTTTTGATAGCTTCAATATCTATATTAACATAAATATGATTTTTATAGAGCCACTTGCAAATTCCCACAAATAACCCA
>JGI997J19993_1000331_pt1 | contig 15172 bp, 28 predicted proteins | sample Etolagbewater25m_FD_19993 | JGI IMG/M metagenome (IMG submission 19993)
TTTTTTGCTTTTATTTTTTGCAGCTTTTGGTCCTGTAATTATATTTGTAATAATTGCGCTTGCTTGTAAAAATAGTAAATTTTATTAGGTATAGACTGTTAAAGTTATAGATTTAAAAGATATTTATTAACATTTATACGGGCGGTGTATTTAAAATGAAATGTTTTTATCATTCTGCTGATCTCGATGGAAAATGTAGCGGTGCCATAGTAAAACAGGTTTATCCTGAATGTGAAATGATTGGCATCAATCATGGTGAAGAGTTCCCTTGGGATGATTTGGTGTTAAATGAAACTGTTTTTATGGTTGATTTTTCACTGCAACCATTTTCTGATATGTTTAGATTGAATGAAATAACTAATTTAGTATGGATTGATCATCACATTTCTGCAATTGAAGAAGCAAATAAAAATAATTTTTTTGCATATCGTCAAATTTTAGTTAATGATATGGCAGCGTGTGAAAGTGTTTGGAACTATTTCTATTCATCTATACCCATCCCAAAAGTAGTTCATTTGTTAGGTAGATACGATGTATGGGATTTAATTGATGGTACTTTGGAACTACAGAATGGTATGCGCCTAAATGATACAAGTCCCGAAAATCAGAAATTTTGGGGGAATTTATTTTCCAATGATGTAGCTGTAGATGATTTAATACAGACCGGTGCAATTCTTTTAAAGAAACAAAATATTGATAATGAATTACATGCTAAATCGTGTGCTTTTGAAACTGAACTGGATGGTTTGAAAGTAATAGCTATGAATACAAATTTTCTTAGTTCAATAGCTTTTAAATCTGTTTGGGATTCAGATAAATATGATGCAATGTTAGCTTTTATTTTTCGTAAGAAATTTTGGTCAGTTTCTTTATACACAGATAAAGATGGAATAGATGTTAGTAAGGTATGTAAAGCTAGGGGCGGTGGTGGACATAAGCAAGCTGCTGGGTTTCAATGTAATGAATTGCCTTTTTTAAAAAATCAATAAATTTAGGGGAATTTTAAATGTCTAAAGCTAATGAACTTATACACAAATTATCAGATAAAAATGAAGCTAATTCATCTAATGATGAGGCATGGAAGATAATGGCCTCTTTGGAACTTAAAGTTATTGAAATTACTGATGGGGACTGGAAAAAAGCTGATAATATTTATAACGATTGGAAAAAGGTATATAACATTATTTTTGAGCAAATTTCAAAACTTACAAACAAGTTTAAAGATAAAGATAAAGCAAGACAAATCTTAGATGTACTTATTGATAAGGGACATAAAGCTTTAAAGAGAGCTTCATTGGCCATTGTTAATGATAAAAATTTATAATTCAGGTGATGATCTTATGTCTGATATTTTAATTGATGCAGTTAGGTTTTTAAATGATAAGACAAATGATATTGATCATAATTTATCGGTATCTAAAATATTATATAACATGAAATGTGATGATAATGATGCTGTAGTATCTGGAATTTTACATAATATTTTAGATTTTGGTGTTTCCATACAGAATGTTGAGAATAATTTTGGTATGGTAGTTGCTGCAATAGTAGAACAAATATCTGAGGATAAGAATCTAACATGGAGTGAACGTAAACATGATTTCTTTATTATGGCTGAAAATGCACCGAGTTTTATAAAAAGTATTGTTTTAGCTGATTGTTACGATCATGTAAAACGAATTGTTTTTGATAATTCTATTAATAATAATACGGAGGATTTGATTTGGTATTATGACAATATGCTTAGTTCTTTAAAACCTAAGTCCAATTACAAAGTCGGCTATAAAATTTATTATCAAAAATTTAAAGATATTGTTCAATTTTTTAAATAAATTGTATCATAAAATTTCTTATTTATGGGGGTATGATGGACTACGATAAAATTAGAGTTGTTTTGCCAGTAATGTATTTGATGGAAAATTGTAGCAGTTGGCATGGATTTTGTACTGCCGAGGGCTTGAGTGATGATTTTATAAAGGAACTTTCATCAAGACCTGATGGAAAATATTCTGGTTCAATTAAGAATTTAAGAATTTTCGGAATACTTAAATAATTATTATGGATTGTAAAGATAGAAAGCATTTAAATAATGATAAGCTAATGTCAATGGATGATTGGAATGTTAGTGTTTCAGGTAAGACTTTATTATCTATCTGGGATTTTATTAAATCACCTAAACAATTTATCAATAATTTTTCGGAACGCAATAAAAAACATTATGAATATGTATATGAATGTGGGTGTATTGCTAAGGATGGTCCTAGTAGTCCACATTATTGTCCAGATCATCCTTGGATGGTTATAACCAAAGTTGAAAAATGAAAGGATATTAGATATTTATTTTATTTGATACAGTTGAAATTATTGAGGTTTTGAATCAATCAATGTTGGAGGATTAAAAAGTTATGATTAAAAAATTTATGATTAAAAGAAAGTATGAGCAGTTTATTGTTTCATTATTTGTAGTTGCCATGTTATCGGTTTTTGTTACAGGGTGCCAGACTTCACCCGATGTTCAACCATCCTCACCAGTTAAAATTGCATATGCTACCATTAAATCATCAGCTATTGCTTATGATGCTGTTATGCTGGCTCTTGGTGATATGGATAAACAGGGTAAACTTAAACTAGAGCAAAAAACTCAAGTTCTCAAATATGGCAATGAATTTTGGAGAGCATATCATACTGCAGTTGATGCTCTTTTTGTTTATAAACAGTCCGGTAATGGTGAGTTAAATCTTGAATCAGCTTTGATTACTTTGACTGAAGTATTATCTTCTTTTTTAGAATATTCTTCTAAAATTACGGAGGTTTGAAAAAATGAACTTAGAATTTTTATTGGCTGTTGGCGCTCTTGTTCTCAAGTATGGTGTTGGTGCTGCTGTTGAAATCATTAAAACATGGAATACTCAAGGTGAACCTACATTAGAAGATATTGAAGCTCTGAAAGAAATGGTTCCACCACCTGATTCATATTTTAAATAATGGAATTTTTTATTTAAATAATTAAGATCGTGTATCTGATAGATTTTTTAGATTTAATTCTATTATTGATTAGGAGAATTATGACTAGAGCTAGACAAATTTTAAAGGAATTAAATGAGTCCAGTCTTTCAAGAGTTTGGAATCATGTAACTAAACATGATTCAGGTACTATCTCTGCTTTTCGATATGCTAAAGATTGTGGTGATGGTGAAGTATTTTCTAAGAAAGAAAATAAAGATCGTAATGCTGTCTTAAAAGCAAAGTTATTAAATGTTGGATATGGGGTAACTCCAGTAAAAGGTATTTATATTGAAAATTACAAATCTAATAATGAAATTGAGGTTTCCGAAAATAGTTTTATTGTAGTAGATTTAAAAGATACAGGAAATCTTAAAGAAGCTCTTATTAAATTCGGAAATGAATTTGAACAGGATAGTATTACTTATTCAAAAGCTAATGGGGATTATTTCCTAATAGGGACTAATGATTGTCCTAAGTCTTATCCGGGATTTAAAAAGGAAGTGAAGTTGGGAGGTCCCATGTTTGGAAAGAAGGGGATTTTTTATTCTAAAGTTAATGGGAGACCTTTTGTTTTTGAAAGTATTAATTCTAATGTAATATCATTAGTTGATTTATCTATTTCTGAGATTAGATCAATTAAGCAGTTATAGAGAATCGCCAAGAAAACCCCCACATACTTGCATCTATTTTAGATGAAATAGCAAAAGCCTGTAAGAAAATAATTTTTAAATTAGGAAAACAAAGTGTACGAATATAAGGCAAGAGTGGTTAGAATTGTTGATGCTGACACATTTGATGTTTTAGTTGATCTTGGATTTGATTTAAGTTTTAAGATTAGAATTAGAATAAATGATTATGATGCTCCCGAAATTTGGCGTCCAAGAAATCAATCTGAAGCAGAGCATGGAGATAAAGCTACAGCACAGGCAAATAAACTTGTTTGGCAAAAAGATATAACTATTAGGACTTATAAATTAGGGATTTATGGTAGATACACTGCCGATGTGATACTACCAGATGGAAGAAGTTATTCTACTTTAATGAAGGAGCTTGGATTTGAAAAATCTGAGAATTATTAATGAAAGCTATTGATATATTACAGATGTTCGAAAAGAAATTTGAAATTGGTGAAGGAACTGTTGTAATTATTAATCCAAAAATTTCTGGATCTGATGGTGGTGTTGGTATAGTTAAAGATCCTAGAGATGGGAAATTTATGATTGTGAAAAATTTTAAAACTATGAAAACTCATTCTTTTGCTGGTTCTGATATTAGGCATTTAGATGATCCAAGGGCAGATGAGTGGATCACACCGGAAATAGAGAAGATTTTGAACAAGATGTAAATTATTTACTTTCCCAATTTTTATGATGGCAGTCATGAAACCCTGTCCATGGTCAATGGTTGAATTGACTCACACACTACTTATGTGCATGGGTGATGTATCCATTTTTTTGATTATTCAAAGGCCGGTGAGCAAATCACACCCGATGTAGAGAATATTCTATAGGGCAATGTAATGGAAATTAAACAAAAATTAATTCATGAAAAATCATTGAGTTCGAAAAATTCTAGTGAATCCAGAGTTCTTAAAATGTTAGCTATGCAATCACTTAAGATACCATCCAACATCAATGATAAAATTATAAAATGGACTGGTGAACGTAATAAGAATTGTTATATGTTATCAGGACGTTTTGGACTCGATAATGATGATTGGGAAGTTTGTCACGGAATTATAAATCCACCGATAGGACCATATAGTAATACTGATTATGATCATGCTTGGTGTGAAAAAAGTAATGTGGTGTATGAATCTGTTTTTAATAAATTTTTTGAAAAGAAAGATTATTATGATGTATACATTCCAATGGATGTTAAACGTTACAAAGGTAATTCGTTAAGACGTATAATTTTAAAGAATGAAACATGGGGTCCATGGAAATGAAGGATAGATTTAAGGAAAAATCAAAGAAGCATATTAAGGTTGATTCTGGTACATTGAATAGTATTATGGAAAGTACAAAAAGTAAAGCTAGTAAATTAATTACAATTCTAGAGTCTGTTGTTAAGAAAACAAATTAAATAATATCATCTTTGGTGGGTTCTGTATTTAGGGCTGATCTCCACCATGGGCGCTGCTGCGTTTTTCGGTTTTTGTGGCAGCAAATCATGAAATCCTGTCCATGACTCAATGTTTGAATTGGGCCACACACTACTTATGCGCAGGATAGTATACCTCCTTTCTTTGACTGCAAAATAGAGTTGGGTAGTGTCTCTTTTTTTATTATCAAATAATGGTGAATATAATATGACTAAGGCTACTGATATTATTGATTTATATGTGGGGCTTGAATTAGATGAAGCCTTTTATCGAGGTTTACAAATACTTGAATCTTATGATTTAACAGATCAATGTGAGACTGCAAATCAAGAGAAGACAGATGAAGCGTTTGGGGTGGTAGCAATACTCGGGCTAGTTATGGCTATGCCTAGTTTTGTTAAGTTGGTTGCCAAGGCGTTTGGTTGGATTTATAAAAAGATTGTTAAGTTATTTACGAAAAAAGATATAGATTCACCTGAATTCATAGATAAGATTATTATTTTTGCAGAAAAATGGCATGATAAATACATTATTGTCCTTGAAAAGATTTTGAAAATAGCTGGTGTGTTTAAGGCAGCTAAATTAGAAGATCATGAGAAACAAAAGATGGCTGCTGAGGTCTTATTTTATATAATTGTGTTCGGTATGGCTGTCTATAGTGGTGTTGGAGCCACTAAAGCAATAATTACTGCCATTCAGAATAGTAGTGCAGCACACAGTAAGATCGCGGTCATAGAAAGTGTATTAACTGGATTGAAATCCAAGGAGGTAAAGACATTTATACAAAACATAAGTGCTTAAGTTGTAACTGTTAATATCTATAATTATTATTTTGTTTTTATAAACTATATTAATCGTTTAAATAATATGAATTATGTCTTTAATACCTTTTATGTAAAAAGTAATTTTATTATCAGCTACTGTAGGAACTATATTAGTTCATTGTAAGGGTAGATAATTCTAGACGATAAATATTCATTGGATTGATCATGTTGATAAAAGCAAATGACATAATTTCACTATTCGAATCAAAAGAATTGATGTATCACGGAACATCATCCAAGTTTTTAGATAGTATCATAAAGAACGGTCTTTTATTTAAAGAGGATGGAAGGGTTTGGGGTACTAAACAGGTTTCAACTCATTTGAATGATCTTGAATCTTATCATGGAACTTATTTTACACTGAATTTTATGACTGCATATAGTGCATCTGGTCAAGCACATCGTAAATTTGGTGGAAATCGTTTAATTATAATTGCCAATATTGAGACCAGGACCCCGCAAGTAGTTGCAGATGAAGATGATGTCAAGAATAAAATTACCATTTTTTCAAAAGATTATAAAATTTACCCTGAAAGCGATACACTTAAAGTTGACATATTGAAATATGATAGTCTTGATTATGAAAGAAGTTGGGAAGAATTTAAATCAAGTGTAACTTATGGTAGATTGGGTTTTCCAAAGAAGTTGGATTTATTATTTCCATTATATAAAGACTTATTGCTTGCTAAATTGTTATGGGAATTGTCATTTCATGATGTTGAAAAAGTTACTGGAATAAGTTACGATTTAAAACAGCTGCATAAAAAATATGATTTTAAAAATGCAAGGAGTAACTTTAGGAGTTTGTTTGATAAATTTTTGAAAAAGTTAAATTTTTTAGCAAGCCCGCCTCCTACTGGTCGTTTCATGCATTCAGTGAGGATGACAGATCCTGTTGGTTTCAAAGGGAAAAACAGAATTGTATATATTGTTGAAAATACTGACGATAAAAAATACATATGGACTGAAAGATATAATAAAAGTGGTGTTGCAAAGGAAATGTTTTTGAAAAATATAAAAACAAGTTTGTCTAAAAACGCTACAATTATCTAATTTTGTTTATTTTTTTGGTGTAATATGACTATTGCAAGAGATATTTTAAGAATCATAGAAGATAGATGGGGTACCAATTTTTCAGGTGACGACACTGGAAATTGGGAATCAAAATTAATATTATCAAACGATTGGACAATGACTTGTGGACTTTCATTAAAAAATGATAGGAAAAATTATTCAGTTGAAGGTGCAACAGAGGATCATCCTGGTTTTAGAAAAGCTCTTGATGAAATTGTTAAAAAATATCCATATATAAAAGATTATCTTATATCTTTTGATGGGCCATATATTAAAATATCTGATGTATTAAAGCGTAAGAAATTTTCTTGGAAAGATATTACACTGTATCATGGAACGGCCTCAGCCTTTTTGGATTCTATAAAAAAGAATGGGTTGAGTCCAAGGTCTGTTACTAATCAAAATGCCGGGTATGGTTCATTTGTTGGGGCTAAAAGTGGTAATAAAGATGCCATATATCTCACAACACAAATTGGAATGGCTAAATTTGCTGGTTTAGAAGTTTCAAGTAAAACAAATTCAGATAGGATAATATTATCGGTAAATGGAAAAGATCTCAATCCAAAGCTTTTGATTCCAGATGAAGATAGTAGAAAACAAACACCAGAAGATAGTTTATTTAAAATTGGATCGGTTGGGTATCTAGGGATTATTCCGTTTAGTCAGTTGTCAAGGTCTTAATACCTTGGTTTGTTAGGTGACTAACAACGATTAAAAGAGCTGATTAGTCTAAGTCTTAATTGACTACGTTATCTTAGAATATATAGGTACTTCAGAATGCCTCCCAAGTTCTGAACACTACGGATGATAGTTAAACAGAGTTCAAAGACTCGGTGCTATTATTAAAAACCTAAGAATAACATTGACGATGGGAATCAACTCCGAAAGGAGATTTATAATGAATCCAAAAGTATTTGTTTTGGCAGAAGATGGGACACCATTGATGCCTACAACTGCATCAAGGGCTAGACGAAAATTGAGGGATGGTCAAGCTAAAGTTGTGAAAAGAGAACCTTTCACAATTCAATTGCTTTACAAATCAGGAATGGAGATTCAACCAATTAAGTTGGGGATTGATTCGGGCTATCAAAATATAGGTTTTTCCGCAACAACAGAAAAAGATGAATTAATATCCGGTGAAGTTAAGTTGGATAATGGAATGTCAAAGAGAATCCAAGACAAAGCCATATATCGTAGGAATCGCAGGAATAGACTTAGATACAGACAATCAAGATTTGATAATAGAACACAAAAAGAAAATTGGTTGCCACCATCAATTCAAAGAAGATTTGATACTAATATTAGTCTTATTAACAAATTGAGATCAATACTTCCTATTTCTGAGATTATTGTTGAGGCAGGTAGTTTTGATATTCAAAAGTTACAAAATCCTGAAATTGAAAGTAAACAATATCAACAAGGTGAAATGTATGGTTATGCAAATCTAAAATCTTATCTTTTGACAAGAGAAAAAAGTTTATGTCAATTGTGTGGTAAAGTTCACAAAAAGTGGCAGATGCATCATATTATTCCAAGGTCTAAAGGTGGAACAAATAGACCAAAGAATTTTGCATTGTTGGGCGATAAATGTCATGATAAATTGCATAAACAAAATTTATATCACAAATTAAAAAAGAATAGACAATTTAAAGGATCTACTTTCATGTCTATCATTAGAAAGAGATTCTATGATTTCGGATATAACGTAGTTTATGGTTATCAGACCTTTGTGGATCGCAATAAATTGAGTTTATCTAAGAGTCATGCAAATGATGCCTTTGTAATATCAGGTGGTATAAATCAAAATAGAGTAAATATGTTCATAGTAACTCAAAAAAGAAAAAATAATAGATGTCTGCAAATTAATAGAAAGTCGGGAATTTTGATTCGTAGAAAGAGATATAGTATTCGACCAAAAGATTTAGTTAAATATTCAGGTAAGATGTTTGAAGTGATAGGGATTATTAGTAGGGGATTAAGTGTTGGTCTGACGGATGGAATTAAAAAGATTTATAAATCACCATCAAAATTGGATGATTGGATCTTTCATAGAAAGACATTGATTTGGAGAAACTGTATAGGTCAATAATAATGATAGGTGAGAAGGCAACTATTTGTTTATGTCCAAAATGTAATTGTAAACACAAATATAAGATTTATTGGGTTGGCAACGGCATTCCTCGTGTCTATTGTAAAATTTGTAGGGCAATAATTTCAAGAAGAATATTTATGGAATCATATAAAGTCAGCAACGGTTCAAATTCATCACAACGTTTAGTCGATACCTAATGGTATGAATTTTTAATAATTTAGAATTGGTGCCATAATATGACTATTGCAAGAGACATTTTTAAAAATTATAGAAGATGGAGGTAATTATTATGAGTAAGGCTAGTATGATATTGGAAATTCTTGAACCAAAAGATCCTAGTAAAATTTCTTATTCTCTAATCTTGATGAAAAGTCAGAATTGATTTTGAAGACTTTTTATCATAAAAATCCTGAAAAATATAAGTTTAATCTTTTTCATATATATGATCTCGATTTAAGAGAATCTTTAGCAAAAATTGTTGGATTGGATATTGACTGGGATTATGATCAACATGAAGTTAATAAATCTCTTACTTTTTTTGCTAATAAATTTTATGAATTTTCAGAATCTAATGAATATTTAATCAGCAGGGGGGTTACTGAAGATCAAATTAATAGATTTAAGTTAGGCAATGTTTCGGGATTTTTCAATCATTTGGAAAAAAATGTTGATCTTTATGATTTTAATGAAGTCTCAAAAAGTTTAATGAGATTTTATATATGTTCCATGCAAGAAGTATCCAGCCTCTATGGTCCTACTGAAATGGTTACTATTCCAAATTTTAATGTTGATTGTTTAGGAATAGTAGGTAGAGTTGTTGGTTATACTGATAAATATAAGATAGATAGGAACATTCATAAATTTTCGAATACCAATCAACTGACTTATCTTTTAGGGGAAGATGTTCTTGATGATTATGATTGGGTTTATCTTGTAGAAGGGGTATTTGATCTTCTTGCTATGGATAGAATTGGAATAAAGAATGTAGTTACAGCTTCTGCAACATCACTTTCTAATATGCATGTGAAAAAATTAATGGGAAAAGGGGTAATTGCTATATTTGATAATGATTTAGGCGGATACCATGGAATTGAAAGATTAAAAAATCAGGATATTGATTTAATTGATGGTGTTCAAATTGATTTTGCTAAAGATATAGACGAGGCTGATCCAAATCAATTATATAATTGGGTTACAAGCATGTTTCTTTAAGGCACTATAATAATTAGTAAATAATGTTAATTGTTTGTGTGTTCTAGTGTGTAGTTTCGAAAGCAAAATAGCACCAGGTTCAAATTTATTTCAACGTTTAGATAATAATTGATATTTTTTAAGTTTATCTCATCATTGCCTTTTTCGCATTTTAGGCAATGAGTAATTATGTCTATCCAAGTCTGATGTTTGAATCAGAACAAACACTACTATTGCATAGAGTACTACCTCCTTTGTTGGGATTATTGAGGGTTGGGTAGTGTCCCTCTTTTTATATGTTGTAATTTTTACTAAAATTTATTAATGGTGATCATAATTATGAATGTATTGATATGGCTTCTTGATTTTTTTGGTATTTTTAAAACTGTAAATGTAAAGAACGATATAGATAAATATGCTGCTGCCTATGTTATATTTTTAGTCTCAGTCATATTTCTCGGGTCTCTGATTGTTTTATCATTTGTTAAACACTTTTTTAATTAGTAGGGGTCACAATGCCAACACCAACAATAGAAAAAGTCGCTGATGTGTGCGATATAGATAAAGAAGAAGTTGAAAACTTATGGTCTAAAGCTAAAATCATTGCTAAGAATAATGGAGTTGAAAAATATTCATATGTTATGGGCGTTTTTAAGAAACTGATTGGTGATGATTGTATAAAAAAATTAGATTGGGAGAAAAGTGAAAGCAAAGCTGAAGAAATCTTGGAATTGCTTGAAAGAACAGTTAATTCAGAATTGTTGCTAGAACGGTTTGATTCTGATCTAGGTAATTTTTATGCATCAGATGTTGGTACTATAAATTTCCAGATACATCCACGAGAATCGTCTGCTGAGGTCGATGTTTTTTCATTTGTTTATAAGGCTAATAATAAAGATACTTATAGATTATTTTATGATGATTTTAAAGACATATATGCTGTTGCTAAGGGTAGATGGGAAAAGGAAGCAGAAGAATTAGCAAAGGCTGTTAAAATAGCTCAAGACGCTTTGGTATTGAAATTTCAAGGTGAGTTGCAAGCAGAAGTAGATAAATTAGATAAGAAGTATAATGGATAACAAATGGGAAAAGCTACGAATATATTAGAGGGTTATGGTGATAATTATAGTGTTAGTCTTTCTGCTACTGGTAGTTGGCAAATCAGTTTAAAAATACCTACAAAGACTACTGATATGATTCATTTTAGGGATATTGTTGACGGTATTTCAAAAGATAAACAGGATGATATGCTTGATGAGTTAGATGATAGTATGAAGAAATTAGAAAAGAGAGCCGATAAAGATATAAAAGAATTGTCTGATGCAGTTGAAATAATGCTCGAATCTGTAGCCATTAAATATTCCGACGTTGTTAAAGATCTGGTTTCAGAATATAGAAAGAAGTACGGGGCATAGCAAATATGATTAAACTAACGGAAAGTAATGATTATAAAGTTGTTAAAGTGAAGCCAATTACTTCTGCTGAAAAGAAAGCCTTGCAAAAATTACAAGGTATGTTTGAAGTAGTATATGAATTTTTTTCAGAAAAGAATAAAACTAAAGCAGGGTATTTTCTGTTTAAACAAAATATAGCCCAATACTTAAAATTGCCATTTGCTAAACCATTGGTTTCAATTATATCAAATATAGATAAAGAACTTGAAAGTATTCAAGGAGCCAGAAAAGATTTAGATAAAACAAAGAAACAATTTAATGCCAAGGTGGATAAGTTTATAGGTTTAGTTAAGAAGCAGGACATCAATGGTTTTATAAAGATGTCAAAGGAAATGGCATCTATTAATAAGTCCATTCAAAAGGCCCTAACTAGTACAGAAGGAACAGTTAAGGAGATTAGGAATCCTTTCAAGAAAGAAAGTAATTGGTTATTTCAAGCTACCGGTATTTTGAAAAACTTTGATTTAGTTGATATGAAGAAAATCATTGATATTGACCTTTCAAAGTTCAAGTTTAGTTATTTGAACTTTCCATCAAAGCATCTCAATGATTTCGAATACCTTGTTATATTTGCTCAGAAGTTAAGGGATAGTGATGAGGAAGTAGGGATAGATCAAGAAGATTTTCATAGATTTACAGATTTTTTATATCAAGCTAAGGGAGATTGGCAAGAGTTAAGAAATATGGTTGATGATTATCTTCATAGAAACAATAAAAACCTAATACCAAAAATTATTGCGAAATTAGATGAATTTGATGAATTAAAATTAGCTAATGATAATCAGAAGAAAAAGCTTAAATACTTATACCGTGGTGTGGGTGGTGAAGGTGAATATCAGTCTAAAAAAGCTATCGATAAGATTTTAAAAGAAGAAAAGAAACGTAAAATTGTTTCTACATCTAAATTTAAAGATTCTGCTGAAAATTTTGCTATGCATAAAGGACATTTAATGGGTAGTCGTAACAATGATTGGGGTCTTTTGATAACTTATAAGGTTAATCCAAATTCTATTATTCTTGATACCGAAATTTTTGGTTCAATATTTGGTGAGTCAGAGGTTTTGATTGATACTTCAAAAGCTAAAGTTGACAATTATGAGGTTGTATGAATCGAGAAATTTTGATGTAATTACAAGAAAATTAATTTATCATAAAACGGTAAAGTCATGAAAGCTTTAAAACTTATAAATATAATAAATGAACTTTCGTATCGTGTAGAAAATATACCAAAACTGTTTAGGGTTGTTCTAACTTTAGAAGATGCTGTAAAAGATTTGAAAAAACAGGAATTGAATGGTGTTACCGGAATTTCAGATACTAAGGAAATTGTGATGTCTTTCCTTGGTGTGGCAAGAGATACAGTATTAATTATGCCAGCCAAGGAAACTGAAAAAATGAACAAGTTGTCTCGCATAATGTATGATAATCCACATTATCTTCTGCAAGATAATATGTATGCCTTAATGAGAATTTGGGACCGAACTCCTAGATCGATGGATGGAGTCATATTTAATATTTTTGAGTATGTTGTAGCATATTGGAAGGAAAGTCATAATCATGAAGAATTAGTTTATCCGGCACAATATTTTGCCTGGTGGCAAGCATTAGCTAATGTTTATTATGAGAAGGCTAAAAAGATCAATAACATTGATGATCTCACTAAATGGGCCATAAAAACAACAAAAAATGAATTAGTTAAAGAGTATAGACATTATGCTGAAGAGATTGCTAAACTTTCATACAAAGAAATGAGAGATTCTATTTGGAATGGGCTATTAAGAGTAAAGAAGATTTATGGTTCTGAAGGTGAGTGGGTAATAAAAGATAAGATTTTAAAAATTCCAAATGGTTCTACTTTGTTGGTTTTGAAGTATCCTGCATCAACTTGGAAATATAGTATAATGGATTTCATGACTAATCTTAGGGCTGGTAAATTAAAAGAATTTAGCAAAGATTTACCTGATGATGAAATTAATGATGCCTATAGTGATTATATATGGAAACATTCGCCTCAATTAAAGTTGGTTAAAGATAATAAATTAGATAAATTATATAAAGTTATTTTCTTGAATGCACAGGAATTTGATGGAATTAAAAAACGATTTTTTTCCAAAAAATACAGTTGATAATAAAGATTTAACAATTTACGATTATTACAGAATCTACAATTATTGGGATAAAATGTGTGATGAAATTCCTGATTTAAAGAAATTGAAAATCAAGGATTTTTTGAAATTTAAAAAGGAATTGAAGGGGGCTAAAATGAAATCTGGTTGGAGAACTACTGAATTTTGGACTTCTGTTGGTACTTCTATTGTTGGAATATTGGTTGTATTGGGGTGGATTACACCTGATTTTCAACAAGATATGCCAGGGTTAATTGAGAAGTTGACTGGTGGCGTAATATCTATTGTTTCAGTGGTTTCTTACATCTGGAGCAGAACTAAGGTAAAATCATCCAATAAAGTTTAATAATCTTGGTCGATAACTCCCATACCTAAGGAAAATTTGAAATGGTAATTTGGATAACTGGTAAAGCCGGTGCTGGAAAAACCTTTTTAGCTAAAAATTTAAAAAGTCAATTAAATAATATAAATTATCCGTGTTTAATAATTGATGGTGATGAATTACGTAAAATTGTTGATTATGGATATTCACACGAAGGTCGTTATAAAAATGTAATGTTTGCCTCAAAACTAGCAGGTATGTCTGAAGAACAGGGAATTATTGCTATAATTTCAATGGTTTCACCTATAAAAGAACATAGATTTGAGGCAAGACAATTATTTAAGAATTCTGAATTGATACATGTTTTGGGTGGAAAATTGTGGGAAGGGTCTGTTTATGATGAACCCGATGAAGATGAGGCAAGTTTTATCTATGATTGGAGAAACAAAACTGTCGTCAGGAATTCTTTCTCATGGGTTGGAAATTTTCTAAAATTCTAGACATAGGGTGATGATGTGATATTATATAGCAATGTGCCTACAATTACAGACGGTAATGTTCAGAAAGTTTTAGTTGATGATTTCAATGGCAGCGTTCTGCTTTCCGACATATTAAAAGAAATGAAGAAAATGAATCTGCATATGTCCATAGTAAATGATATGAGTATAGAAAATACGGAAGTGGAGGTATAATATGCCAGATATGATTAAAGGTGGTGGAGCAAGAAGTTATCTTGCAATAGTTAATTCAAAAGGTAGATTATTAACTAGAGCTACAATTGTTGAACAAAGGTTAAAAGCAGCTATAGATGGGGATTATTATGAAGCAACATCTGGAGCTTTAACACTTACGGATGCAAATGAAATGTGGCCTTTGTATTTATTGAATTCTGACCAGAATAAAAGAGTGATAGTAATTGATAGGTTATTTTTTGATTGCTGGGAAAGTACAGGAGGTTCTAACTGCTTATGAAAATCCA
>JGI997J19993_1000332_pt1 | contig 15149 bp, 15 predicted proteins | sample Etolagbewater25m_FD_19993 | JGI IMG/M metagenome (IMG submission 19993)
TCCGCTACCATCCGTTCAGGGCTCGAGGATGTCTGTGCTTCGCATTGGCGCTATGGTGCTCAACTGCTCCGGGCTGCCGGCTCAGTTCAGCACTTTTTTGTTGTTGTGTTTCTGGTGTCGCCCACCACTCCTTTTTGTAGTGTTGTTTGTTGACGTGTATATTGAGGCTTAACTATAATTATCTGTGAGATATGAAATCATCATTGGCTGAAACGCATGCCGTGTTGAAAACCAAAGCGGGGCGAGAGGTTATTCTCTTTCGTGAGGTGATTTCTTCATCGAAAGTCGAGGGGATTGCTTGTGCAGAGCGTGTATTGGGCGAGCGGTACGGGGTTGAAAAGTCAGCCGGAATGCGACCTCTCAAGCAGCGCCTCGTCAAGAAGGCTCTCCATAAGCGCAAGGTCTAATTTCTGAATGGATCTGACATAGTCCACAAACTTCCTTTCAAGTACTTCCCGGTCGAACCCGTTGAATCCAGCCTGTAAGGCCATGAGTGTGGCAAGAAGTCTTGCTGATCGCCAAAACCATAGCCGCAATCCAGTACGGTATCGCCTGGTCCCATGCCGCCTCGTTCTGCCACCAGCATTGCAAGCGCTTCACTGGCTTCATCAATGGTATTGGCTTGTCGCCAATAGCCCAGGTTCAGGTAGAGTGCGTTTTCGGTAAGAGACGATGTACCAATCAAATCATAGACTTCAGTTGTCTTCAACCCGTGCAATGGATTGAAAAGCCAGTTCAGGTATCTGAAAAAACGATCTGTTGCGCTGTCTGCCATGGTGAGTACTCCTGACAATCTGGACGTTTCGCTCCTGCTTTCGAACTGTTGCAATAGCCGTATAGCCAGAAAAACGCAGAGTTGACGACTACTTCTGCCGAATACTGAAGGGGATGTTGCCATGCTGTTGCTGCATGACTTGATAATTTGGTGTCGATGTATCATCTTTGATTCGATCATAGATTTATGCCTGATAACCATGCACGCTGAACAACACCTTTTTTCCACCACTCCTGTAGTAGGTCGCTTTCTCAGGAAGAGAGCGCTGGAGCGTCTTTTTGCCAGTGGGAGCAGGGAAGCCGGTGTCGCACTGGCCGAAGCGGTAGAAAAGGACCATCCTGAGGCGGACGGTATGTTGCTGCGTTTGCTCAGGTTGCGCCACGATCGTGAGCCGGTTATGCATACCGCAGTATGGAACTACTGGAAGTCTCGCCGGTTTGGGGCGTTGCTCAAAAGGAGTGGCAACGAAGTATCTGTGCAGTCGGAGCTCCTGCACGCTCTCGAGGCTATGCCGCAGGACGATTGGGGCAACGGGGTGTTGTTTGCGCTCTGGAGACAGCTTCGATCGGGATGACATCGCTGCACTCATCGAGTCGCAACACCGTCATGCGCCATCGCTTGAACTTGATGCGCTGTTCGGGCTCGTGCTCGGAAAGCCGGAGCGCTACCTGGACCTCAAAGATCCCGGGTACTCGATTTTTGAACAAGCCTGGCTTGCTGCATCGGGCACCCAGCGCCAGCGGATCAGCCGGACAGTACTCACTACCGGGCAGCCCCGCCTGGTTGCCGCATACGATAACGCTGTCAGGGAGGAACATGACCCGCAGCTGGTCATTGAAGCGCTGAAGCTGTGTGGTGATCACGATGCGCTCTTCGACCGTTTGCAGGGGCTGTCGTTCAACGGTGCACTGGAGGTGATTGCGTTCTGGGAAGAGGGGGGCGGCAGGCCGGAAACTTCCGTCAAGGCGGGTATTGTCGAACAGGCGGTTGTGTTGTATCGTGAGCTTGCCGATCTTCTTCCTGCATCCAGAATGGCGGCACCTCCGGGCACGAAGGCGATATGCTCGTTCTGGATGGAGCGTTATCAGGCTGATGAATCGATCCGGCTGGAGTTGTCGCATCCCGATCCGTTCCGGCGGGCAGGGGCGCTCTATTGCGGTGTGCAGCGTGGAGTTGTTCCCCGCGAGCTGATGCAGGAAGCTTCCAGAAACGGGACGTGGCCTGAAAAGCTTGCCCTGAACTACCTGTTCAACGTTCCCGGAGCGGCTGCGCGCCATGAGCATGTGGCTTGGCTCAGGCCACAGGATAGCGTTGTGGCGGGCATCTTGTCGATCCGCCTGCCCGGTACGCTTGAGGAGAGCAATCGGTTGGCTGACAGGCTTCAGGCGGAGGCAGGAGTGGGCAATGGGCCTTACCAGCACAAGCTGCTGCAGATGCTTACGCTTCTTCAGGGTTACTTTCTGCGCGGGCTCATTACGGTTGACAGCAGTGACGATGCTACCGAAAGCAATGCCGTCGAGACGGAAGATCTGACAGATGTCGAGTGGTAAACCCCAAATCCCTGATGGCTCAATGAGTGCAAAAAAAGGTTTCATGCAACGTGTGGTTGCTCTCCTGAAGGGGACCAACGGGGGGGACTCCCCGACCATGGCTGCTTTGCGTCTCGAGCTCGATGAGTGCAAGCGTGAGGTGGGCCGGCTCAAAAAGGAGTATGTCCTGCAACGGGAGCAGGCGAGGGGGCAGGGCGAACGAATGGCTGCCGAAGCTCTTGAGGGTATCGTCCAGGAGTTCGCTTCACCGCTTGCCACCCTTGCTGCCATGGAGGTCCGCCATCGTGAGTACGGTGATCTGCAAACGTCCGATGTGTTGCAGGTGGCAGCTTCTCTGCAGGCTATCCTTGCACAACGGGGGATGGAGCAGATAGGCCAGGTCGGAGAAGAGCAGCCATACGATCCAGTCCTGCACCAGGTGCTCGATGCTTCGCACCCAGAGCCTGGCCAGCCGGTGCGGATTCGTTTTGCAGGGTTCAGGTTCAAAGGCAGGCTTGTCGCCAGGGCGCAGGTCGGATCCGCAACGCCTATCACATGATATCAGGGATTATCTATGGCTTTAGCTTTTGATTTCGGGACTTGCAACAGCGTTGTCGCTCGTTGGAACGAAGCCCTTGGTGCCCTGGAGACGCCGGAGTTGCCGAATCTCGGCATCCTGTATCCACAGCCAGGTGACGCTGATGCGAGGGTGATCCCTTCCATGATTCATTTTGGCCAGGGCGATACGCCACTGGTAGGCGGCCAGGTTTTGGCTGCCGGTCTTGTGAACCATCCGGGTACCTTCCGCTGGCTGAAGATGGACATGTTGCGCACCGGTGGAGCCAATCGCGGTCGGCGTGTGCAGGGCAAGGTGATCTACCCACGCCTTGCAGCAGATGGTCTGGTGGACCGCATCCTGATGTATGTGCGCGGCATGGTTGGCGATATCGACGACGAGCTGGTGCTGACCGTACCGGTCGAGGCGTTCGATCACTATATCGACTGGCTGCGCGAAGCTGCGATGAAGCGGTTTCCTGGCGGGATCAGCATGATCGACGAGGCGACCGCCTGTATGCTCGGCTATACCGATGAGGTGCTCGACAATGAACCCTACTGTATTGTCGATTTTGGAGGTGGTACGCTCGATGTGTCCATTGTGCGTACAGACCTGCGGAGTGCTACCCATGCTCGTTGCAGGATTCTCGGCCGGGCAGGAGAGGAGATCGGGGGAATCATGATCGACAACTGGCTCCTGGAGCATATCCAGCAAGAGCAGGGACTTGCTGACGAGGATATCGCCGCCATCGGTCCCTCATTGCTCGAGGCGGTAGAACAGGCGAAAATCTCCATTTCGAATGGCAGCTCTGAAGCCTCCTTTACACGGTTCAACGATGTCACCGGGCGTATGGTGCATGCCACTTTCACTGCAGACACTCTTGACGAAGTGCTCGGGAAAAAGCGCGAGCCGGGCATGCAGAACCTCTACCAGCATATTGTTCGTACCCTTGACCGGGCCCTTGACCAGGCGCGCGACCGGGCAGGTCTGCGAAAGGAGGAGCTGAAGGGGATTTTCCTTGTTGGCGGCAGCAGCATGTTGCCCGGCATCGAGCAAAAAATCCGGGAGTTCTTTCCCGGGATCGACGTCCATGCAGGCAGGCCGTTCGAGGCTATCGCTAGGGGAGCATGCCTCTTTTCCGGTGGCGTGATAGATCAGACGCTGATCCACGATTACTGTTTACGAAGCTGGAACCGGGAGCTTCGGGATTTCGAGCTGGTACCTGTGGTGCCGCGTGGCACTCCCTATCCCACCGGCAAACCGGTGTGCAGCAAGTATATCAAGGCAGCGTCGGATGTCCAGGATGTGCTCGGGCTGGTGATCTACGAACGAACGCTGATGAGCCGCCCCCTGATTTCCTACGTCAACGGCGCTGATGGTCTCCGACCTGTCAAAGAAGGGGAGCGCCTGGAGAGCCGTTCACGGCCGCTCAACCCCGAAGACAGCGAGTTTATTCATGCGGTGCCGCCCTGCCGCTCGGGCGACAGGCGCTTCATTGCCGGATTCGGGGTCGACAAACACCGCCGCCTCACACTCTGGCTCCGGGATACCGAGCCTGGCAGCGATTCCTCTGTCCGGTTGCGCGATGGTTCACGTATCCCGCTGCCGGTGGAGGATCTGCCGGTAGTGAAACTCTGAAACATGACTGTCTATGTCCTGGCTTGACGAACTCAAATTGAACGTTGCGGCACGGGTTGCCGTTATTCACCTGGTGACCATCGATGAAGAGGATGCCCTCAAGGCCCTTTCCCGGTGGTCGCAGTCACCCGAATGGCCGGGTGGCATGGGGCTCATTACCTGGGATATCGGTGACCAGTTCCGGCAGGTGCTCGAACCGGCGCAGACGTTCGGTAAATTGGCAGCGACTCCCGAAACCGTGCTCGACATCATCGACGAGTATAAAGGTTCCGCTACCTTTATGCTCAAGGATTTCCACCACTTCTGGGAGCATGGGCACAAGGTGTCGCGCATGTTGCGTAATCTGGCTGCACGCCTGCCGTTCCGCGACGAAGCGGTGAACATCATCGTCACCAGTCCGGGCCGGAACCTGCCCGAAGAGCTGTGCCACGACATACCCACTATCGACATCGGCAAGCCTGGCAGCCAGCAGATCAAGGAGCTGCTCGAGCACGAAACCCGTTCGACACGTGCGCTCGACAACTCCACGCACGGCTTGCGTGAACGGCTGGTCGAAAGCGCGTTAGGGTTATCGATGGTCGAGGCCGGGAGGGCGTTCCGCAAGGCGATCGTGCTTGCCGGCGGTCAGCCACTCGACGAACGGAGTGTTCAGCAGGTATTGAACGAAAAGCGCCATATCATCCGCGAAAGTGGAGCGCTCGAGCTTTATCCTTCTACCGGTTCCATGTATAATGTTGGTGGTCTTGGTACCCTGAAACAGTGGCTTGACCAGCGCCAGGAGGCGTTCAGCCAGGATGCTCGCGAGTACGGCCTCAGCACCCCGAAAGGGGTTGTGCTTATCGGTATTCCCGGTACCGGTAAAAGCCTCTGCGCCAAGGTGGCCGCCGGGCACTGGGGGATGACGCTGCTCCGGATGGATGCAGGTGCGATCTTCAGTGGCCTCCTGGGTTCGAGTGAGCAGAATATTCGTGAAGCCATTCGGATTGCCGAGGTGATAGCCCCCTGCGTGCTCTGGGTTGACGAACTCGAGAAGGCGTTTGCCGGATCGATAGGTGACAGCGGCACGGCAAGCCGAGTGCTGGCCACCTTCCTGACCTGGATGCAGGAAAAAACTGCGCCGGTGTTCGTGTTTGCCACTGCCAACAACATTGAGCGCCTGCCGCCCGAACTGTTACGGAAAGGTCGTTTCGACGAAGTCTTCTTCCTCGATCTGCCAACCCACGCCGAGAGGGTCAGTATCCTCGAAGTCCATCTCAAGGATCGGGGCTATACCATGCTCTCGCACCGCTTCGATCTCAACGCGGTTGCCTCAGCCACCGAGGGGTTTGTCGGCGCTGAATTGCAGGCGCTGGTCAACGATGCCATGTTCCCTGCGTTTCGTGACCATCGCCGGGAGATCGAGACAGAGGACCTGCTCGATGCAGCCTGTTCGATGGTACCACTGTCTGCATCGCACCAGCAGGTGATCGACGAGTTGCGTGACATGGTAAGCAACGGCCAGGTCCGCAATGCATCCATCAACCAGTCATGACAGCACCAATGTGTAACGATACGCTTGCAGAACTCAGAAGTCGCGCAATCCGGCCTTCCTCCGAAGAGCTGCCTCCGGTTATCATCAACGAGCAGGACGGCTCCCCGATGGTGCTGGTACCTGCCGGAAAGTTCCTGATGGGGGATGACCTCGACAAGGAGAGTCCGCAGCGCAGCCTGTGGCTCGATGCATTCTACATCTCGGTCTATGCGGTCACCAACCGCCAGTACCGGGCATTCATTGCAGCGACTGGCCATCAGCCACCCAACATAGGAGCAAGGATCGACTCGCTTTCGTTCTGGCGTGACGAGGGGTGTCCCGAAGAGTTCGACGATTACCCGGTGGTACTCATCAGCTGGGATGATGCGGACGCTTACGCCCGATGGGCCGGCTGCCAGCTTCCTGACGAAGCCCAGTGGGAAAAGGCTGCGCGAGGACCGGAAGGGTTTCTGTATCCCTGGGGAGACAAGTGGGATGAAAACAACTGCCGGCACCGTAACAACAAAGGTGAAGACTCTGTGGCTCCTGTCTATGCGTATCCCGAAGGCGTTTCCGGTTACGGCACATGGAACCAGGGCGGCAACATCATGGAGTGGTGCTCGGTATTGCAAGGGGAAGGGGAGAACGGAGCCTATCCCGAAGGTGACGATGCGCTACGCCAGGAGCGCGGAGGCTGCTGGCGCTACCCCGACAAGTTCGCATTCCGAGCTTCACAGCGCTCGTTTGTGGTCTCAAAGGCAGTTAATGATTTCAGGGGGTTTCGGCTCGTGCTGCCGGTGAAGGGGAGATAAGATTGAGTGCATCGAGCAGTGTCTGGAAACCGATCCTCTCCTGTTCCAGTCTGACATTGTTCCCTGGCTTGTTGCCGCGCAGGTCGTCGTAGAGGGCCAGTTCTTCCGCTGTGAGCCTTGTGAGAGTTACTGTTTCGGGATGCTTTTCCTCTCCCCAGAGCGGGCGATGAGCGTGCAGTGTCTTCCGGTCCATGAGGAATGACTTCGCATGGGGCAGGAATTCGCGCAGCTGGTTGAGGATGGCAAACCCGTGGGTATCGATATCTCCCCAGTACAGGATAGTCCTGGCCTGAAGCCAGTTGATACCGGCAAGGTTCCTGAACCCGTAACCTGCACCAAAAATGACCATTGCTCCCTGTACCGGTGGGAATGCAAGGAAGTTGATTTCGTTTTCCGTGATAAAGATCGTTCTGACCGGGAGGTCGAGGCGCGCAAATGCTTCCCTGGTGATGGTGATGTCCTGGTCCGTCCCCGATGGCAGGATTTTGATGTCTGGGTCGAGTAGCCGGAAACGTACCCGCAGGGGTTTGTCGCGGAAGCCGTAACGGCGGCAGAAATTGGTGCTTCCTGTGGCTTCGGTATCGATTGCATCCTGAGGCAGGGCGAGGTCAAGGAGTTCGGTGAGTACGCCCCGGTGACGTTCGATAAATTTGGTGTGTATGCCGGGGATGTGGATCTGCCTCAGGTAGATACCCGGCCGGGGATGGTGACGCAGCCAGTCGACAGTTTGCAGCAGGAGTGGCCACGATAGAGTGAGTTCCATGGCCTGCAGAGGTCGTTTTGACAGCCAGGGGAGGAGGCAGGGTTCCCGGTCTCGTGTGAGTTCAAGCATGGCTGTGAATGTAGATGCTGCGTGCTGTTTGCCGATGAGCCCGAGGGCATCTTCCATGGAGTCAATCCATAATTCCGACGGAATCCGGTTACTCCCAAGAACGCGATGGTTGACCGTTCGCCAGACGATGCGGTACGGCCCGGCGGTTGCGGTGAGCTGGGCGATCCAGTCTCGCACCTCGGCGAAGTTATCGCTGAGTTGTCGTGAATTCGGTCCCCTGAGCGCCAGGCGCAAGGGAAAGAGCGGCTCGCCTTGTACCATCGAGGTAAGCATTGCGCCTCTGTCCCAGAGCTTTTGTAGCTGCGCTTTGATGTCTGTCGGGGTTGTCCAGTCTGATTTCGTTCTGCTCATTGCTGCATGTTCCGTTTTTCAGTGCGGTACTCTTCTATGCTCAGGTTTCGCAGGACTGAAGCCCGGCCGTCCTGGTTGTAGACGAACCCGACACTGGAAACGAATGGCTCTATGATGTGGATTTTCTGCAGCGGGGTGACTATGAGCAGTTGCAGGTTGAGCTGTGCGAAGAGCTGAAGTCCGTAGGTTGCAGATTCGTCGGAACCTCGCCCGAAGGCTTCATCGATGACTACGAAGCGGAACGAACGTGAGCGGACTGCTCCCCATTCAAGGCCGAACTGGTAGGCCAGGCTTGCGGCAAGCACCGTATAGGCGAGCTTCTCCTTCTGTCCGCCTGATTTGCCTCCCGAGTCGGCATAGTGTTCGTGTTCGGTGTCGTCTTCTCTCCACCGTTCGCTGGCGGCGAAGACAAACCAGTTGCGAACGTCGGTGACTTTGGCTGTCCAGCGGCGGTCAAGGTCGGTAAACTCTTCGCGACCACGGAACCGGTCGATAATCTTACGTACCTGCAGAAATTTTGCTTCGGAGTACTGTTCGTTATCCGATCCGGTCAGGCTGCCTTCGGTGCAGCTGCGCAGTTCAGCCTGGAATTCCCGGATATCTGCATCGAGGTTCAGCTGTGCTTCGAGGCTGATATAGCGGCTGGGATTGTAGTCGATCTGGGTGAGCGATGCATTGATCCGGGCGATGCGCTCCCTGATAGTTTCGCGTTCGCGGGCAAGCTGTGACTGGAAGTTAGCTACTTCACGTATGGTATTTTCATTGAGCAGCTCCTTGAATCGTTCATCGAAGCGAGGCAGGTCGTCAGCCTGGAGTTGCCCGAGCATCGAGCGGTATTCGTCGGCAGAGGCGAGGCTGGCGTCGACCTCCCGGGTCTCGAGTTTCCATTGCTCATTGTACCTGGTCATCGCGCTGATGATCCTGTCGTTCAGGCGTGTGAGTTTTCTGTTTTCTGCATCGATCTTTGCCTGAAGCCAGTCGCGCATTTCACGTTCGCGGTTGTCACACGATTCTACAGTGAGGGCCCGGGTATCCTGCATCTCGGACCTGAGGGTCTCGAGCCGGTTAAACCGGGCTACAGTTTCGGGTACGGCTTCGTGCAGTACGGTTTGCGCTTCGGCTTCGAGCTCACGTGCAGTGCTGATTTTTTCAGCGGTTCTGGATCGTTTGTCCTTGCGTTCCTCGAGTTGATGTTCGGTTGCATGCAGTTCCTTTTCCACCTCTTCGAGTTGCGTAGTAAGAGTGCGGAGGAGGTCGGACGTTGCTTCGAGTTCCTGTTTCTCGTCTTCGAGCCGGGCGATGGCAACTGCTACCGGGTGCCAGTCGAGGTCGTGGAAGTCTGGATATTCGTCGAGTCGCGAGAGGATGTTGAGCCGGTCTTTCAGGTCCTTCTGCTCCTGCTGCAGGCCTTGCATGAGACGGTTGAGTTTGCCGATTTCCTCGTGTTTCCTGCGTGCGTTTTCTTCGAGCACTGCGATCTTGGCTGCGTTGCTCCAGCCGAGTACGTAGCGGCTGCGGTCGTCGATACGGTGACGGTCGTCCTTTTCATGACGTTCGCCCGGCATCTTGATCTGCCCGNTTATGGTAACGGCTTTTTTCTCCCGGCGGAACTGTTCCCTCGTTGTGCAGCAGATCACGTTGAACCGGTGGGCGATCTCACGCTCGAGCCANTCGAAATGGGGAGAGTCGGCCTTGATCATGAGCTTACAGGGCAGTGCGTCAGGGTTGTCGGGCAGGGTTTCGCGCCGAACCGGTGGACGGACCCTGAAGTAGACAAGCCGTCCTTTCAGATGGGTCCGGTCGGCCCATTCTGAAACGTGTGTGTAGAGATGATCGGGTACGAGCAGTGACAGGGCAAAATTACGCAGCAGGCGTTCAATAGCCCCTTCCCACTCCTTTTCTTTTTCTTGCACCTGGAGCAGTTCACCAGCAAATGGCACCTCTTCTTCGTGTATATCCAGCGCGCTGCAGAGCGAACGGCGCATGGTGACCTGTTTTTCGTCGATGTTGTTCCTGCGGGCTTTCAGGCTTTCGATCTCTGTGGTCAGTTCACGATGTTCCTCTTCGAGGCGGGCCAGGGATACACCGGTTTCGTTGATGTCGTTCTGGACAATGGCCTCCCGCTCTTCCACCTCATCCCGCATGGTTTCGTGTCCTGCACGCTGGCGGATGAAGTCGTCGGCAGTGGCGGCGGGTGTTTCCTCAAGCGGTTTGAGCAGTTCAGCGTACCTGGAGGCTTTGGTTTTTCGACGTTCGAGTTCCTCCTGCTTTACCCGGATGTCGGATGCGATGCTTTCGATGCGGTCTCCGCCGTTCTCGGCAATAGTGCGGCGAAGGTTGCGCTCCCGTTCCAGCCCTTCCTGGCGCTGCTCTGCAAGCTGTTCGACCGCGTTTTCATGCCGGGCCATCTCTTCTTCGAGGGAACTGAGCCGGTGCTGAAGGAGGTCGAGTTTGAGCGATGCGAACCAGGGTCGCAGGGCGTTGCGGCAGTGTTGCAGTTCCCGGGCCGAGGCTACGAGCTCAGCGTGGTGATTGCAGTCCTGCACGAGCGGGTTGAGCATGCCGATCTGCTGCTTGGCTTTGAGCACGGCTTCGTGTGCCCGGTTGAGGTCTTCGAAGTGGCTGATCAGCGCTGCAATGCGCGCCTGGACATCGAAGGGCTCGAGCATGTGGCTACGGACGAAATCGGTAAGGTTGCCTACCGATTTGAGCGAGACAGTCTGACTGAACAGCTCCAGCGCCTGTTCGTTGTCGATGCCGAAGCGGCGGCGGAACCAGGCACCATATTTCGGGAAGCTGTCGAAGAGCTCTATACCGTTGCTTTTCAGACGTTTACGAAGGGCCGTGATGTCCGTGCCGAAGCCAGAAAAGTCGGAAGCGATGGAGAGCTCCCGTTCAGCACCGGCATAAAGGCGTGCGGGTTGTCCGGCAGGATCCTTCATCCAGAAGACCTGAGCGAGGGTTACGGTTTTATCGTAGCCTTCGTTGTGGAATACCCCGAGGATAACCGAGTAGGCGCTGGTATCACGCAGGGCGACAGCTTTGGCACCGCCACCAAGAGACTCCTGCCGCTCCGATTTATAGAACCCGAGAACGTACGAGCGGAGAGATCGTTCACGCGTGTCGGCTCCGGCAGCCTTGTTGTAGGAGATTCGCTGGCTTGGGACGAGTAGCGTGGTGATTGCATCGACCATTGTTGATTTCCCCGATCCGATATCTCCGGTCAGGAGGCCGTTACGGCCGTCGAGCCGGAGGGTCCAGATACGACCATCAAAGGTGCCCCAGTTGAACACTTCGAGGCGCTGGAGGCGGAACCCGGCAAGGCTGTCGTCGGCAATGAATCCGAATTCAAGAGCTTCAGTCATCCTGCTCCTCCTTCTGCTGGCCGATAAGTTTACGGTAGTCGTCGAGGCGGTGGTCGAAATCGGCAAGCCACTGGGCATCGACGAACGCCTTGATGATTCGGCGCACCTCGATCATGTGTTTTTCCCCCGCAGGCGGCGAATGAAGCCGAGGTCGGCGATTTTGTTCAGCGTAGCGTCGACCTGGTCGATGAGCCTGGCGTCATTGCTGCCTGCCGGCAGGAAGATGCGGATCAGCTCGACCACGTCATCGCGCGAGAGGATCAGGCGTGTATCTCCACCACCGGCATCGGACTCGGCGAGTTTCTTGCGCAGGAGCGCAAGCAGGAGGCTGACCGGGTAGGAGAGCTGGCGCCGGGCTACCAGGCGCGGGCTGGTCTTGCCGTCATCCTCATTGTCAGCAGGGCGTGAGCGCATGTAGGCATAGCCCTCTGCCTCGTCAAGCATCAGCTCGAGACCAAGCACTGCCATGTAGTCACGTACATCGGCCTGCAGGTTCAGGAGTGTTTGCCAGAGTGCGGGGTTTTCCTCCTGGTACAACACGCCCTTGAGGAGGGGGACGACAACGTGTGACAGTTCATGTCGCAGTGATACCGGAGGTGTGTCCCGGGGATCAGTCTGGTTCATCATGCGTTTCTTACAAAGATAATTCGTGGCAGCTTTGCCTCGCGTTTTGTGTGTTCTCCGCTTTCCCATGCAATCCGCTCTTCGATTTTTTCATCCACTGCTATGCCGGGCCACTCTCCTGCAAGCTGGAGGTAGGTGAGCAGTTCGGCCAGGCCATGGTGCAGGGGATGGCATGCAACCAGTTCACCGAGGCTGACCTGTTGCTGCTCCTGCAGTGCCTTTCGGATGTTCTGAAGCAACTCGGCCCGATCCACGATGACCTGGGTATAGAGCGAGGTCGTGTCGATGTCGGCATCCCCTTCGTCGATCGCAACACTTTCGATTACCGGCTTGAATGGTGGGTGGTACAATGGGCGTTCCAATGGCAGCTCAATCGATACGGAGGATGCATCGAGTTCCATGAAGACAGCTGATGGTGGTGTTTCTCGCAGGGCGAGCGCTTTGCTTTCGATGCCGTGCAATATATCCATGATACGCCGGTTTTCAAGCCACGCCTTGTCGTCGAGAAATTTGCGCAGCTGTCCGGAGAGTCTGGCCACGGTACGCTGGGTGTGTTCCCCGGCTTCAAGCCAGTCGTAGTGCACACGTTTCAGGCGTGGTTCAGGCCGCATGTCTATCACTGCTGGCAGGTCGAGGACCTCTTCGAGAAGGGTGGTCAGTTCCTCCTGGCGTGATTGCGACATCAGGAAGTCCCAGAATGCCTTGAAACTTCTTCCCTGGTCGGAATCGGCGATTGCATCGCGGCGGCCCATGATCTCTTCGAGCAACTCACCTTTGCTGCCTTCCCAGAGCGCAATACGTTCGCGTACCTGCCGATCGAGGCTGCGAAAGTTGTGTTCAACTTCACGGAAATCGGTCAGGAGGTCGCGTGCCAGCTGCAGGAACTGCTGAAACCGGTCTTTCAGTGCTGTGTCATCAAGCATGGAGATGTCACCTGCCCTTATGCGGGCAATCTCGGCATCGATCTCTTCACGCTTGTGTTCCAGCTCGGCAATCCGCACTTCCGGATCTGTCTGGCTGCCGGTACTCATCTGGTGAAGCAGCTCAAACAGGGTCAGCAGGCGTGATTCCGTGCCTACAAATGACCTCTCTGAAAGGCTTTCAAGCCACGCAAGCGCTTTTTCGGTGGCCGGGGTCAGGTCGTAATGCGGTTCATCTTCGCCCTGGGGGTAGAACTTGCGCAGCCACCCCTTGTCGTTTTCCGACCAGTCGTTCAGGTAGCCCTGTGGAGAACCGGGGAAGGTATTTTCGCCCAGCTGACGGTGTAAGGCAAAGAGCTCATCTTCCAATGCTTCGACCAGGTCAGCCTGCGGGAGCGTGCGTACATTGGGTGCGATGAACACCCTGTGCAGAAACGATGCAACCAGCGGCGCATGCTGTGCACGCAACAGTCGCCATGCAGGGTGGTTCTGCCGGAGCAGGTCGAGAGTTGTATAATCGAGCGCCATAAGCAAGGTCGGGCAATGCAGGATGAAACTGTGGGGGTATCCCACTCTGGGGCTCTCAAGATAAGGGATTTGGATGCATTTTCCTTACCCTGTCGTGTACAAACCTATAACAAGTGCAGCAGCCACAATGGAGGGCCCGAACGGCCATTCGGCTTCGGGGCTGAGCCCCTTGAATCGCCGCCATATGAAATACCAGGCTATGGTGAGCAGATTGGCCCACAGCATGATGTGGAGCACGTTGACAATGCCTGACCAGGCTGCCAGTGCGGCAAAGAGTTTCAGGTCGCCACCACCGATGCCAATTTTGCCCCGTATTTTCTGGTAGAGCCAGGCAAAACTCCCCATCACCGCGAGTACTGCAGCTGCGGATAGTGCACTTTCTGCCAGGCTTTGGCCGGTAATTCCTGCATAGCTGCAGGCAAGGCCTGCTATTCCCAGCGGCAGGACAACCAAGTCGGGCAGGAGGGTGGTATCCCAGTCGATTAGTCCCAGCAGCAAGAGCGTGCTGGTCATGAGTGTGAGTGGAAGCACTTCCCAGAATGGCTGCAGCGGCATTGTTTGAGCTACAAAAACCCATACCAGGGCATTGAGTACCGGTACCCAGATGCGCCGGGCAGGTGGAACAGGGTGCTCAAGCCCCCCGCCTGGTCCTTCCCATTCGTGCAGTGCTGCATCTTCCAGATAGAGCACTTTACCGGGAATAAATCGGGCGAGAGACACGAGGTACAAGCCGATCACGCCACCAGCAGCCAACCATGGTAGCTGGGTCAGGAACGTAGAGAGTATGGGGTAAACGTTCATGTTCATAGCCTACTTCGATAAGACCTGCATGAGCTGAATGGCCGCTGGGCCAAGAAGCACGAGGATGAGTGTCGGAAAAATAAACAAGCCAAGCGAAAGTACCAGCCTGACAGGAATTTTTGCGGCAATTTCCTCCGCACGCTGCGTGCGTTTTGTGCGCATGACTTCAGACTGTACACGCATGGATTCAGCACCGCAATCAAGTATCGATGCATACAAGGCAAGTACCAGGGCTGTGACAGCTGCGCCAGAGAGTGTTATGCCAAGCACCTGGAGGCTGATGTGCAGGATGTTTTCCATGATGGTTGAAGGTCTGGTTATACCTTGATTCGTATCATCTGGTTGAGGACCAGGACGCCAGCGGTCATGAGTCCGAGACCGACAAGAATAAGGGTCTGTCCCTGGGTCGTTGTCCAGAGTGCCGAGGTATACTTTGGATTGATGAGCGTGATGATGCCGGCCATAATGAATGGCATGCTCCCCAGTATCCAGGCTGATGTAAGCCCTTCAGATGAGAGGGTCCTGATTTTCCCTCGGAGCTTGAACCGTTCGCGTATGGTAGAGGCAAGCCCGTTGAGGAGTTCAGTGAGATTGCCACCGGTTTCATGCTGGATTGTGAGCGAGATCACCAGGAAGTCGACGTCGTTACTTTGTACATGGTCCCCAAGCTGGTTCAGGGCTACCTTGAAGGGAATTCCGAAAGCTATCTCGTCGGCCACTATCTTGAACTCGTATCCAACCGGATCCGGGAACTCCTTGCTTACCATGCCAAGGGCTGAGGTAAGGCTGTGGCCGGCACGTAGTGCGCGCGAGACGTAGTCAAGCGTTTCCGGGAGCTTGTCTTCGAAAGCCTGGCGCCGTTTTCCGGCTTTCCTCGAAAGCCAGAGGAGCGGCATACTGCCGAAAGC
>JGI997J19993_1000335_pt1 | contig 15043 bp, 17 predicted proteins | sample Etolagbewater25m_FD_19993 | JGI IMG/M metagenome (IMG submission 19993)
ATATCAACATCATCTGCTTTTGAAACTATTGAGTGTTTGTACTTAACAGGGCTTGTAAGTTGAAGTCCAAGAAGTTTAATAGCCTCATCTTTACTGTTGTAAGCTTGAGCTGTAACATTTGATATAACAGATGTTTCAAAGCTATCTGTTACAAAGTTATTTAGGTATGGGTTTAACTTCTCAACTGCACTATTTAGTATCTCACAGTGACTAGCTACAGACATATCAAGTACTATTGCCCTTTTTGCACCAGCTGTTTTAAACTCATCTGCAGTAGCTTCAAGGTCTGCTTTTATACCAGCTACAACTATTTGACCATCCATATTGTAGTTTGCTGCCCATATTTTTTTACCACCATCTCTAAATGAAGCTGTCATCTCTTCAACTTTTTCATCACTAAGTCCTACAAGAGCCATCATACCAGCCCCCGCACCCTCACACGCTTCATTCATAAATAAACCTCTTTTATGCACAAGCTCAATTGCATCAAGATAATCGATCGCCCCACTTGCTACAAGAGCTGAAAACTCACCTAAAGAGTGACCTAGCACAAACTCTGGTTTAATATCACATTTTGATCTAAAAACCTCTAAAGCTATACAACTTACTAATAGTATCGCAGGTTGTGTATATTGTGTTTGTCCTAAAAGCTCATTTTCTTCAAAAAGTAAGTTTTCAAAGTCCACACCAAGTCTAGCACTTGCTTTTGCTATCATATCTTTTGCTATATCACTATTCTCNTAAAAATCTTTCCCCATCCCAAGAGTTTGACTACCTTGACCTGGGAATATAAAAGCTACTTTTTTCATTTTTATCCTTTTTGTTATAAACTAAAAACTCCCATTTCAAAAGAAATAGGAGCTTTGATATTGTAAATTAGCTACATGTTAATTAGCTGTTTTTACAACCTTCACCATCGTGTCCACCACAACACTCATGTTCCTCTCCATGTTTTTCACCACCACAACATTCAGTTTCCTCTTTGTGATCATGACCAGTTCCNCAAGAACCTCCACCACAACATCCACCAGCTGCTGCCATACCACCTACAACTCCTGTTTGGATCTCTTCAGCTGTTGCTTCTCTTATATCTAAAATAGCAACAGTGAACATTAAAGTTCTCCCTGCCATTGGGTGATTGTAATCTATAGTCACTTCATCTTCTGAGATTGATTTAACTGTTACTTGAACTGTTTGTCCATCTTCACCAGTTCCATAAAGGCTCATACCCTCAACCAGATCAATCCCAGCAAATTGCTCTTTTGGTAGTGTTTGAACAGCCTCATCATTATACTCACCATAAGCATCTTGAGGATTTACCATAACATCAAGTTTATCACCTTTTGCTGCAGTTTCTAACTCTTTTTCAAGTCCAGGTATAATTTGTCCCATACCACTTATAAACTCTAGTGGAGCTCCACCTACATTTGTATCTAATTTTTCATTTGTTTTTGCATCATTTAGAGTATATTCTATTGATATTACATTACTTGACATTATTTTCCTTTTTGTTAATTTAAATCTATTTTATTTTTTTAGAAGCTTCTTTTGCTTCATTACTATCTGGATATACATCTATTAGGGTCGAATAAAAATTGTTAGCATTGTTACTATCACCTATTTTTTCAAAAGATATTGCACTATGAAGAAGTAATTTTGGTATATATTTTGCCTTGTCGTATAGTACCATACTTGTTTTAAAGTAATGTAAAGCGTCTTTGTATTTACCTCTATAGTATTTTATCTCACCCTTATAATAGTTACATTCAGCAGGTCTATATCTATTTTCAATAAGATAATCTAGTATTGGTAGAGCTTTTGTAAAGTAATCTTTTTTAAATAATACTCTTACCTCTGCCATTAACTCTTTTTTTGTTTTACCAGAAAAATTATCACTTTTTGAGACTGTTTTGGTAGCTTTTTGTTTGGTATCTAAGAGTTTTACTATAGTATCAAGCTCTTTTTTTAATTCAGATCTTGAAACATAGTTTTTGTTTATATCATTTACTATATCTACAGCTTTATCTAAAGACTTTTTTAGTAACTTTATATTTTCTTTATTGTTATCTATTTGAAATTGAAGATTTTCAATTTTATCATTTGTAGTTTTTAGATTTGTGGATATTGTATCATTTATACTTTGAATAGTTAGTTGTGATGATTCTTTTTGATCAATTTTATATTTGGTAAAATCATCATTAAGCTTAATAAATTTTTTTTCAACTTTATTAAGCTTTGAACCCTCACCATCAAAAAGTGTTTGTAAAGCTTCTATACTTTGTGATAATTCACTTAATTTTGCATCAACTTTTTTAATTCTTTTTTCATTTTTCTCTAAAGATTTATTTGTTTTTTCTAAAGTTTTTTTATTTTTAACTATCACTTTCTCAGCCGTTGTAAGTCCATAAGGATTTGGGGATTCTAAATCACCTGCACCAAACATAGAGCTCTCAGCAAATAAAGAAGATGTGATAACTAAAGTATATAATATATATCTATTAAACAAAACAAACAATCCCTAAATTATGGTAATAATCTATAATCAACTCTTCTATTTAGCTTCCAACAAGATACATTTCTTTGATTACAAATAGGATTACTCTCCCCAAAACTAACCATTATGATCTTATCTTCACTTATACCATCTGCTACTAAAGCATCTTTTGCTGTTTTAGCTCTTTTTAATCCTAGTGCATAGTTATACTCATCTGTACCCCACTCATCACAATTACCCTCTAGTTTTATTTTAAGGCTACTGTGTTCTTGAGAAACTGTATCTATTTTAGTTGCATTGTTTGTTGCTATCTGTCTCATTGAGTCAGTTAGATTATACTTATCAAATCCAAAATGTACAGATTTAAGTATAACTACTTGATTATCTATATCACTTCTAACCTCATTTATACCATTAGACATAATAGTTTCAGGTGATGATATATCAATAGTATTTGTAGATTCTTGATCTACATCATCAGATACTGCAACCTCTTGAGAACCTTCAATTGATTCTATTGTATTATCTACTGAACTACTAGTTGATTGAGTTTGTTCAGTTTGAGAAGTGCTTTGGCTATCATATGCAACATCTTTTGTAGCACATCCTACTATCAATGATGCTGCACAAAAACTTAGTAATGTATTTTTTACTATTTTATTCATATACTATCCTCTTATAGTTGATTTTGCTGTCATTTTACTATATAGATACTTAAAATTATATTTATATTTTTTACCAATCTATAGACTGTAACTTACCACTTTTAAGTGGGAAAAGAAAACTTTTATTGTAATTTATCCTTATTATCCCAAGATAACTTTGAGAATCATCATTTTTTATAAAAAGTATCGACTCACCATCGTTAGAGAACTTTGGAAATTGATTTCTACCAATAGTTGTTAAACGCCTAACATAATCACTTTTCGTAGAAATTAGATATAGATTAAATGTATTTCCACCAAATTCATTATCGGTCTCCCTACTTGCATATACTATATAATCATCAAATGTTGAACACTGAGAGTTATTTTTACCATGATAGATCAATCTCTCAACACCTTTAGAACCAATCTGTTTAGCAAATATATTTGGATATTTTAATCTATCAGAAACAAAAACAATTTTTTTATCATTTTCAACAAAACTACCCCCTACATCTATACCTCTATAACTTGTTATTCGAGTTTTTATCCCTGTATTAACATCATATACATATATATCTGGCTGTGAATTTGGAGCCATAGTTAAAACTAGTTTTGAACCATCATCACTTACATCAGAACAAACCAACATCCCATCACTTGAAAGAAGCTTTTTCCTCTGTTTGGTATATAAGTTTTGGCTAACTAATGTTGGCGTTTCATAGTTATATGTAGTATAATAAAAACTATCTTGTTTATCATTTGCCCACTTTGGAAATATATTTAGTCCACCCTCAACTACAACTGTTTGATATGTAAGTGTATAATCTGAGACAACTATTTGACTAGTTTTTGAGCTTTGATATCTTGAAAATATAACAAATTTATCCATCCAGTCTATCGATGGGGCATTTAAATATCTATTTGTATCTATAGATATTTTATGAGCTAAAAAAGGGTATCTAGCATCTAAACTTGTTGAATATGACTTACTTGAAACTAGCTTTAAACTATTTATATCGTATAGTTTTGTATCAACCACTAAGCTACCATTTTCCCTTCTTAGTTTAAGTACTAAGTTAAGATCTATACCATTTTGTTCTAAATTTTTATAGTTTACTATAGTTTGGAAATCTGTAGCTAGCTTAAATTCACTCACATTAAAATGTCCACTTACCAATAGATCCTTTTCGATTAATTTAACAATATCATCACCTAGCTTTGTATGTTCACTTAGTACAACACTTATATTTGGCAAAGTTGATTTTTGTTTTATTATCTGCATAGTAGCATCTATTGCGTGTAAGTTTAAAATAGTTGCGAAAATAAAAATTAATATTCTGTTCATTAGTTTCCTTTAGATTGAAATGTTATCTCTATTTGAGATGAATTTTTAGTTGGGTTTATTGGGTAACTTAACATTGTTTGACTTTCAAGAAAATTTTTTAACTGAGTATCAAATCCTACATTATTTGAGTATTGTATAAACTGATAACTAAAAGTTCCATTAGAAGATATTGTTATTAAAACTTTTGCACTTAATTCATTGAAAAAAACTGTAGGTTTCCAACGTGAAGATATCAGTTGATATATATTTGAAAAGTATGGATCTTTTTCGTATTTTGATTCTTGTGCGATATTTTTCTTTGTAGTTTTATTTTCTAAAGTATTTTCTAATTTAGATACTTTTATATCTTCAACATTTCTCTCTTTTTCAAATTTCGATTTGTATCTACTAGCAATACTACTTTTTTTTATATTTAAAACATCATTTTTTACAACATTTTTTACTTTTGTATCTACATTTGCAAATAGTGATTTTAGATCTGATCTTCTTTTTGCACTAACTGAAGATGTTTTTTTAACTACATCATTTTTCTCTTCAATAACTGATTTTGATTTTATCAAAAGTTTTTTTTCATTTTTTTCACTTGTTAGATCAGGTTTATTATCTATTACTATATCAAGCTCTAATACAGTTGTTTTATTTAGTGCATCTATCTTTCTTACGTGTGAACTATCTACATAAAATAGGAAAACAAAAACAATAGAAAAATATAGCAAAAAAGAGAATATTGCTGATAAATAAAAAGTTGTTTTATTATCCATCTGTTATAAGTGCTACTTTAAAAAATCCAGCTTCTTTAACTGTTTTTAATATGTAAATAACATCATCATACTTTAATTGCTTATCAGCTCTTATATGTACTGGAGTGTTTCTATCTCTATCTTTTGCAAATAGTATAAAACTATCTGCAAAATTCAAGTATTTATATTGATTTTTATTTACTATTATTATTTTTGAATTTGTTACTTGAATATCTATTTTATTAGTTTGTTCTAGTTTTTTACTTTTACTTCCCTTTGGAAGATTTATATTTTCCTCGTATTCTAAAACAGGTGCAGTTACCATTAAAAGAGCAAGTAGCACAAGCATTACATCTACAAGTGGAGTTATATTTAACTCAGGTTTTTGATTGTAATCATACACTTTATTATCCTCTAGAGATTATAACTTTAATTTGAGAATTTAAATAAGTGTTTAACTCATAAACCTTTCTTGTTAAAATTTGATGAAAAGAGTAAGCAAATATAGCCACAAATATACCAGCAGCTGTAGCAACTAAAGCTTCACTAATTACAGGGGCTATAGATGCGAAACTAACTTTACTTACTGTTGCAAACTTTGCAAATGATTCTAAAATACCAACAACAGTACCAAATAAACCAATAAATGGGGCTGTTGATGAGATGATAGATAGCCAAGAGATACCGCTACTAGCTTCTCTTATAAGTGATATTTCACAAACTTGCAAAATCTCTTTGGAAGGAGTTGCACCATCAACACACTGACCAATCTTTGAAAGTGGATTTATTTTTGCATCTCTTGAGATAAGTGAAGATAGATTATCTTGCTCTTGAGATATTTTTGAGTTTAATTGAAAAAATTTATACAAGAATATCCAAAAAGTAAGGATAAAATAAAATGACAGTAGTGCTAATACCCCTAGAGATATTACACTACTATTATTTAAGAAATTTAATGATGTATCTAACATTTATCTTAAGCAAAAGAGTTTATTTTAGATTCAACATGAGCCATAGAGATTGAAGCATCTTTTACAGAATTAACAAGCTCTTTAGCCTCTTCAAGTTTAGATTGGATATCAGATTGATTACCAGTATTTAATGCAACAGCACCATCAACTAATATATCAACAGAATCTTCACTAACTTTAACATGTCCCCAGTTAATAGCAACTGCTTCTTTTGATGCATCTTTTTTTTCAATCTCAATAACACCAACAGTCAACGCTGATACCAGTGATGAGTGGTGTGGCATCACACCAAATTCACCCTCTTTCCCTGGTAATGTTACAGACTTAACATCAGCATCAAATATACTACCATTTGGTGTAACTATTGATAATTTAATTGTATCCATATTTTAACCTTTTAAAAGCGATTATGCTTTTGCTTTCATAGCCTCAGCTTTAGCTATAGCCTCATCTATTCCACCAACCATGTAGAATGAATTTTCTGGCATATGATCGTATGCACCATCTAAGATACCTTTAAATCCTTTGATAGTATCAACTAGCTCAACATATTTTCCAGGGCTTCCTGTAAATACTTCAGCAACAAAGAATGGTTGAGAAAGGAACTTTTCAACTTTTCTTGCTCTATCAACAACAAGTTTATCAGCTTCACTCAATTCATCCATACCAAGAATAGCAATAATATCTTGAAGATCTTTATATTTTTGTAAAAGAGACTGAACACCTCTAGCTACATCATAATGCTCTTGACCTAAAACGTCTGCAGCAAGGATTCTTGAAGTTGAATCTAGTGGATCAACCGCTGGGTAGATACCTTTTTCTGCAATTTTTCTATTTAAAACTGTAGTTGCATCTAAGTGAGCAAAAACAGATGCAGGTGCTGGATCTGTTAAGTCATCCGCAGGTACATAAACAGCTTGAACTGATGTAATAGATCCATTTTTAGTAGTTGTAATTCTCTCTTGAAGTGCACCCATCTCTCTTGCTAATGTTGGTTGGTAACCAACAGCTGAAGGGATTCTTCCTAGAAGTGCTGACATCTCAGAACCTGATTGTGCAAATCTAAAGATATTATCAACGAACATTAAAACATCAAGCCCTTTTTCATCTCTAAAGTACTCAGCCATAGTAAGACCAGTAAGTGCAATTCTATTTCTAGCACCTGGTGGTTCAGACATTTGTCCATAACATAAAGCAACTTTATCAAGAACGTTTGATTCTTTCATCTCAAAGTAAAGGTCATTTCCTTCTCTTGTTCTCTCACCAACACCAGCAAATACTGAGTAACCATCATGCTTAAATGCAACATTATGTATAAGCTCCATGATAATAACAGTTTTACCAACACCGGCACCACCAAATAATCCAACTTTACCACCTTTTGCATATGGTGCAAGTAAGTCAACTACTTTGATACCAGTTTCAAACATCTCTGTTGAAGTTGATTGCTCTTCAAATTTCGGTGCATCTCTATGTATAGACATTTTTGGTGCATCTGGATTAATAGGAGCTCCATCATCTACTGGCTCACCAATAACATTAAAAATTCTACCTAAAACATCTTCGCCAACTGGTACCATAATAGGTGCTCCAGTAGCTACAACTTTAGTTCCTCTTGTTAAACCCTCAGTCATATCCATAGCAATAGTTCTAACTCTACTATCACCAATATGTGCAGCAACTTCTAATACTAATCTTTCTTTAGTACCAGGTACTTCTATCGCATCATTGATTGCAGGCAGATATCCGTCGAACTCAACGTCTACAACTGGACCCATAATCTGAATAATTTTACCTTCCATATATCATATTCCTTTCTAAATAACTTATTATTTCATTGACTCTACACCAGAAATGATCTCAATCAATTCTGTTGTAATAGCAGCTTGTCTTGCTTTATTAAATTCTACTGTTAAATCGTTTACTTTCTCTTTTGCATTATTCGTTGCATTGTCCATAGCTTGCATTCTAGCAGAGTGTTCTGCTGCAAGTGAATCAATAAGTGAATAATACATATTAAAATCAACATATTTTGCAGTTAGTTCGTTTAATATCTCTTCATCATCATCTGGTTCTATATCTAACATTGAGCCATCATTATCAACACTTACACTATCTAATGATATTGGTAAAAGTGTTTTAGTTCTTAACTCTTGTGTTAACATATTTAAAAAACCGTTATATATTAAAATAACTCTATCTGTTGTACCATTAGTAAAGTCATCAAAGGCAGCTTCGATAAATTCTGAAGCACCTTCATAACTTGGAGCTGAAGTTAATCCAACTTTTTTATCTAATAACTCAACACCTTGAAAGTTAAAATAATCTATAGCTTTTCTACCAGCAGCTCTTAATCTTACTTTAGAACCTTTATTTGTATACTCTTCAATAAGATCTCTAACAGCCTTTATAGTAGTCATATTAAAACCACCACAAAGTCCCTTATCTGCAGTTACCATTACGATATCTACAGTTTTTGGATTGTCATTTTGGATAAAAGCTCTACTAACATTGTCAGGATCTTGAACTTTTCCAATTCTGGCAGCTATTTCAGACAAAATATCATTAATTTTTAGAGCATAACTTTTCGCTTGTTCTGACAATTGTTGAGTACGTCTAAGTTTTGCAGAAGATACAAGCTTCATAGCTTTTGTAGTCTTCTGTGTATTCTTAACACTCTTAATTTGTCTTGATATATCTTTTAAGTTAGCCATTTATTATCCTTAGTCTGCTTTAAATATAGTTTTAAACTCATTAATAGCAGTTTCTAATACTTCCTTAATGTCATCATCAATTTTCTTCTTAGCATTTAGATCACTAATTAGGTTAGGGTATTTTGATTCAATATATCCGTGAAATTCAGTTTCAAATCTTACAACTTCACTTGGATCAATATCATCAATAAATCCATTTACACCTGCGTATAAAATAACTTGTTGTTTCTCTATAACAAGTGGTTTATTAACACCTTGTTTTAGAAGCTCAACCATTCTTTGTCCTCTTTCAAGCTGAGCTCTAGTAGATGGATCAAGATCAGATGCAAATTGTGCAAATGCTTCAAGCTCTCTATATTGAGCAAGGTCAAGTTTTAGAGTTCCTGCAACTTGTTTTGTAGCTTTAACTTGTGCAGCTCCACCAACTCTTGATACTGAAAGTCCAACATTAATAGCTGGTCTAATACCTGAGTTAAACAGGTCAGTTTCTAGGAATATTTGTCCATCTGTAATAGAGATTACATTTGTTGGGATATATGCAGCAACATCACCAGCTTGTGTTTCAATGATAGGTAACGCAGTCATAGAACCAGCACCATTCTCATCACTTAACTTAGCAGCTCTTTCAAGAAGTCTTGAGTGTAAGTAAAATACATCNCCTGGGTATGCCTCTCGACCTGGTGGTCTTCTTAATANTAGTGACATCTCTCTATATGCAACAGCATGTTTAGATAGATCATCATAGATTATTAAACAATGTTGACCATTATCTCTGTAGTATTCACCCATAGTAACACCAGTATAAGGTGCTAAAAATTGTAATGCAGAAGATTCAGATGCATTTGCAGCTACAACAGTTGTGTACTCCATAGCCCCAGCAGCTTCTAAAGCTCCAACAACATTTGCAACACTTGATGCTTTTTGACCAACAGCTACATAGATACACTTAACATCTTGCCCTTTTTGGTTTATAATAGCATCAATAGCAACTGTAGTTTTACCAGTTTGTCTATCACCAATAATAAGCTCTCTTTGACCTCTACCGATTGGTACTAGTGCATCGATTGCTTTAATACCTGTTTCTAATGGCTCATGAACAGATTTTCTAGCCATGATCCCTGGTGCTTTCTCTTCAACAAATCTTTTTTCAGTTGCTTCAATAACACCTTTACCATCAACAGGCTCACCAAGTGCATTTACGACTCTACCTAAAGAGTTTGGTCCAACTGGAACCTCTAGAAGCTCGCCTAATCTTTTACAACTAGTACCTTCTCTTAATCCATCACTACTTCCTAAAACAACTACACCAACTGCAGATTCTTCTAAGTTTGAAGCAATACCTTTTGCACCATTTTCAAACTCTACAATCTCTCCAGCCATACAATTGTTTAGTCCGAAAACTTTTGCAATACCATCAGCGAAAGATATAATCTTACCTGTCTCATTGATATCTACATTTAATTCAAAATTATCAATTCTTTCTTTAATTATAGAACTGATCTCATCTGCTTGAATTTTTGTACTCATTCAATTTCTCCTTTAAATTTCTAAACTGCTCTTAAAATATGTTCAATCATTTGTGATCTTAATCTCTCTTTAGAAAAACCAATCTCACACCCTAGTCCATCTATATCAACTTTTATACCATCATAATCACAAACATTTTGAGTAAGTTCTAAGTTTACATTGAACTTTGATGCAAACTGACTATTTAATTTTGATACATCTTCATCACTAAGTTTTGAATTTGTATATATAACACCCTCATATGTGTTTGTAAGTACTGATAGCTCCCTTTTTAGATCAGAAACAATATCTGGGATGATATTCAATCTTTTCTTTTGTGCTAAAAGTTTAATAAGGTTTATTGTTGTTTGACTACAATTATCAACAAACGATAATATCAAATCTGACTTTTTAGATATCTCAACTTCTGTTGAATTTATAATTAGTACAAATTTATCATCAGAATAAGCTGTTGAAATTGTTTTTAATTCGTTATATATAGAAGTTAATGTAGCAGTATCACTACCAGACATTAAAGCTTTTACATACCTTTTTGCAACTAAATCAATCATTTTAAGCAACCTTTTTTAATATAATATTAGCTAATTCATTTTCAGATATAGAAATATTATCATTACTTAATAATTGGTTAAGAATACTCTCAACTACCTCTTTTTTTACTTTTCTTGTTTCAAGATCTATTTTTTCATTAAAACTTTTATCAAGATAAGCTATCTCTTGCTCTACAGCATCTTCAATTTTTTTCTTTATTGCTTCTACGTCATTATTAGCTGATGTTACTAATTCACTAGCAACTTTCTTTGCATTTTCTACCTCTTGTTTTGCATCTTCGATTTTTTGTTCTGATGCTTTTAACATATCTTGAACTTTGTCCAATTCTGATTGAATCGATTGTGTTCGAGATGTAAAAAATGTTTTAAGTTTGTCTGCTAATAGATAATATAAAATAGCAATGAAAATTAAGAAGTTTACTGTTCTTTCTAGAATATCAGTTTCTCCACCAGCATGCGCATCGCTACCAAATAAAGCTATTGGAGCAATTGCTGCTAATGCAAATAAAATTCGCTTCATACTTTCACCACCTTTTATATTGTGCTTAGTTTAGCTTTTAAGCTATCTTTAAATAGAGGCATTTGAGAAACTAAAGAACTTTCTAAAGTTTCTTTCTCTTTTGCTAATGAGTCAACAAATTGATCATATTTTTGCTCTAGCTGAACCTTTGCATCAGAAAGTTTAGCTTCTGATATTTGCATAGCTTCATTTCTAGCATTTTCTCTAATAGAAAGTGCCTCTTTTTTTGCTTGAGCAATTATATGTTTTGCTTCCTCAAGCATACCATCTACATCTGCACCGTTATTTCGAGCATTTTCCATATCAGTTTTTATCTGATCGTCTCTGTCATCCATGTGCTTAAATAAAGGCTTGTAAAGACAGCTATTTAGCCTTGCTAGTACTAATAGAAATACTATTGCTGAACTAAGTAGCAATATTGGACTTATGTCTAACATTTATTTCTCCATACAATTTTTACAGTTTAGTTACACTAAAACTTAAAGGGCATTGTATCTAAAGTAAACTATGATTTTTATTAAATACTATTATGATTAATTGTAGTTTTTGAAATATTTCGCTATAGTTTCTATATCTTTTTGTGAGTTAATCTTGATTTTAAAGTAGTTCTTTTCTATTTTTGATTCTAGTTTGTCTTCTTTTAGCTTATTTGTTACATTTTGTAATATCTCGTAGTTATAAGTACTATTTTTTATTTTGTCGCTATGTGTAATCTTTGTAGTGTCATTGCCACTATCTTTTATTTTTTTTACTAACTGCTCAGTTTCCCTAACACTTAGTTTTTGTCCTATAATCGAATCAACAATAAGTTTTTGCTCCTCTTCGCTAAGTCCAACTATAACTTTTGCGTGACCTGTAGATATTTTGTTTGATCCTACCATTTTTTGAGTATAGCTGCTAAGTGTTAGTAATCTTAAAGTATTAGATATGCTACTTCTACTTTTTGAAACAACTTGAGCTAACTCTTCATGGGTAATATTGTAATCATTTATAAGCCCTGCATATGAGTATGCAATCTCTATTATATTAAGATCATCTCTTTGTATGTTTTCTATTAAAGCAAGTTCTCTTAACTTATCATTATCAACATTTAGAATAATCGCTTTGATCTGATCAAAACCTGCTAATTTAGTAGCTCTAAGTCTTCTTTCACCTGCAATTAAAAGGTATCTATCTTCATTTTTAGTTACAACAATAGGTTGAAGCAAACCATTTCTGAGTATAGAATCACTTAACTCTTTTAATTTTTCCTCGTTAAATATTTTTCTAGGTTGATATGGGTTTGTATCTATCTTATCAATATCGATTTGAGACTGGCTGTCTGTATTATTTTCATTGCTATTTTCATATGCAGTTTCAATTTCACCTAAAAGCTCCCCCAATCCTCTACCTAGTGCCATAATATTTCCTTATTTTAAAATTGCTTTTGCAAGATTTACATATGCTTTTGTACCACTTGCACTTGGATCATAAAGCATAATTGGTTTACCAAAACTTGGAGACTCTGCTAGTTTAATATTTCTTGGGATAACTACATATGATGAATCATTTATCTTAAAAAGTTTTGACTCAAAATGTTTTGCAAGGTCTGCAAATACTTGTTTTGATAAGTTGTTTTGAGCACTATACATAGTTGGTAAGAAACCTTTTATCTCTAACTGTCTATTGATAGTTTGTCTTATAAGTTTAATTGTATTTAGTAGTTGCGCTAACCCCTCTAGTGCAAAAAACTCACACTGGATTGGTATCATCACTGAATTTGCAGCACTTAGTGTATTTATAGTAATTGGTCCTAATGCTGGTGGTGAATCTATAATAATAAAATCAAAATCGTTTCTAATTTTATCTATTCTCCTTTTTAGTACTAACTCCCTATCTTGATTGTTTTTATAAAACTCTTTTTCAATACCTACAAGTCCTATATTTGATGGTGCTACAAATAAACTCTCTATCTCTTTTGACTGCAATATTATATCAGCCATCTCTTTAGTCCCTAACATTACATGGTAAAGGTTATATTCATACGAGTCTCTATGGAAACCCAAACTTGTTGTTGCATTAGATTGTGGATCAGCATCTATTAGAAGTACTTTTTTACCCTCTAGGGCAAGTGCTGCACTTAAATTAACAGCTGTTGTTGTTTTGCCAACTCCACCTTTTTGATTTGCAATTGTAATTACTTGACTCATCTTAAACTATAAACCTTTTTATTTGCTATTAAAATACTTCCATCTTCACTTAATGATGCATCTTGAAGTGATACTTTTTGAGAATTAACTGTAGTTAAAAAATTTTTACTTTTTTTGAATTCTAGCGAATATTTACTAAATATATCCTTCCATATTGGCTTTGATAAAATTTGGTCAAAATATTTATTTAGTAATTTTTCTATATCAATGTTTATATCTAAATAACCATATTCAGTTGATACTTCAATCAAGTTCAATCCAATTCCACATAGTAATATATCACCTTTTAAGCTTGTGATTGTCCCACCTATTTTTTTACCTTTTATATAAAAATCATTTGGCCATTTTAACCATATTTTTGATCCTAAATAGTTTAAAATATCTTTTAATATAAAACTAAAATAGATAGATGCAGATTGAATTGGTAGGTCACTTGGTAATATATCTTTACTAATAGCAAATGAGAAAAAAAGATTTCCTTTTTTCCCACACCATCCATTATCTCTACTACCAATACCATCTGTTTGATTTTGTGTTATAACAGCAATTGGATTTTTATATTGATGGATCTTTAGATAATCTTTTAGATATCTATGGGTTGAGTCTACACTATTAAGATAAAATATCTCCAACTTCCAACCTTGCACCTCTAATATAATCAACTACACCCATCTCTTTTTTTGATTTTGCTTGAACTTTGAAAATCTCTATTGATCCACACTTACATCCAACTAAAATACTATTTTTATCTATAGATAATATCTCTTTTTCTAAATTATTTGATTTTGTTTCATTGAGTTTACACTCTTTTATTTTAAGTCCATTTTCAATGTAGATATCTGGCCATGTTTTATATGCTCTATATTTATTATAGAGTAACTTAGCATCAGAAAAATCAACCAATCCATCTGTTTTTTTTATCTTTAGACAGTGTGAGACATCTGATAGTATCTGTTTTTTTGGTTTTAAAGAATCAAAGTTACTTAATACCTCTATAGTTAATTTAGCTGCAACTTGCGACAATATATCAAATAACTCTTTTACTACCATATCATTCTCTATTTTTAGATATTTTAATCCAATAATATCACCACTATCTAATCCTACATCCATTAACATAGCAGTAACACCTGTATATTGATCATCATTTAATAGTGATTGTTGAATTGGACTAGCACCTCTATACTTAGGTAAAAGTGATGCGTGCAAATTAATACAAGGTGCTATATCTAAAATAGATTTTGGTAGTATCTGCCCATATGCAGCTACTATTATAATATCTGGTTTTAGATCTTTTATTGTATTTTCAGTAGCTAATTCTTTTAAAGAATTTGGTTGATATATA
>JGI997J19993_1000337_pt1 | contig 14973 bp, 14 predicted proteins | sample Etolagbewater25m_FD_19993 | JGI IMG/M metagenome (IMG submission 19993)
TTCTAATTTTTTTGCTTTAAAGTCTGATATAAATAGAAAAGGTTTTCTCTCTTTACCAAGTCTGTTTAAATCAGAAAAATCCATAAAAAACTATCTGTTTCCTATAAGCTTTTTAAGTATCGCCATTCTAATGTTTACACCATTACTTACCTGCTCTAAAACTTTACATCTTTTATCTGCAAGCAATGCATCACAAATATCTATATTTCTATGCACCGGTCCAGGATGAAGTAGTATAATGTCTCTTTTGCCAACTAATTCTGTTGTTATACAAAAATCACTCGCATAATCTTTTAATGACGCGTAACTTTGTGAGGAGTGACGTTCTGTTTGAGTTCTTAGACTCATAATAGCATCAAGCTCATCAATAATCTCTTTAAGATAATGTGTAGAACGAAGTTTTGTTTTTGGTAAAAAATGCGGTGGAGCAACAAGTATTACCTCCATCCCAAATCTTGTTAAAAGTTCTATATTAGAGTTCGCAACACGAGAATTTTTTATATCTCCAACAATTGCTATTTTTTTCCCTTTTAAGTTTCCAAAATGTTCTCTTAAGGTGTAAAGATCCAAAAGTGCCTGCGTTGGATGCGCATGAGCACCATCACCTGCGTTTAAAATCGCAGCTTTTGTGTGATTTGACAATATTTTTGGTACACCTGCGTTTTGGTGACGCACTATAATAGCATGAGGTCCCATAGCATCAAGATTCATCGCTGTGTCTACTAGCGTTTCACCTTTATTTGTCGAACTTTTGGTGACATCTAGATGAACTATCTCAGCACCCAGACGCTTCGCTGCTATCTCAAAAGAACTCTTTGTTCTTGTTGAATTTTCAAAAAACAGAGTAATAATAATCTTGTCTTGAAGTATTCTTTCAAAACGTCCATCACTAAACTCTTTTGCATCCGCTAAGATACTTTCAATCTCATCAATTGTAAAGTCATCTGTTCTAATTAAATGCTGCAAAATTTCACCTCTATGAATAATTTATGGATTATACAAGACATCGCAAATAGTGTCAATATTCTCATCCACTTTTAGTACTTTTTGTTTCGTATTTAAGAAGTATGGTTCTGATACTTCTTGAAAACTTGTATCGCTCTCTCTACAGTTAAACGCAGTGATATATTTTATATTCTTACTCTCAAGTGCTCTTACGCTCAATAAAGTATCATTTATGCACCCTAAGGCACAGTGTGTTACCAAAACTGCTGTAGCTTCAAAATACTCAATCATATCTATCATCATATACTCATCATCTATGGGTACATACAGACCGCCAGCACCTTCAATTATCAAGACATCACAAAAGGCTTCAAGTTTTTTTACGGCTGCGTTTAACTTCTCTAAATCTAAAGGGGTATTGTTTGAAGCGACATAAGGAGCAGCAGGAAGTTTGTAAGTGATAGGAACAATATCTTCAATTTTTACATCTTTTAGTTCTGTGTTTAATTCTTTTACACATGCCAAAAGCGCCTCTGCATCAGAAGCAAATTCTTCAACTCCTGTTTCTATTAACTTAATAGCACCTACTTTAAGTCCACGTGAAGCAAACTCTTTTAAAAGAAGTTTAGTAGTATATGTTTTGCCAATGTCGGTATTGGTTGCTGTTATAAAGATTCTTTTACTCATTTTGTAATTATATCTTATTCTAGCAAGCTCTATTTAGTAGAATTCTTTGAAGCTTAAAAGAGTTTGATTATTTTTTAGAAATAATAAATAGATGGAGATACCCATAGTATTTAAGAAGTTTTATGTTTTTTGCAAGATCAATATCACCCTTGAGTTCTAAAAAAAATGATTCTAACTCCTCATCATTTAAATCACCTAAGTAATCATAATCGCTATGCTCTTCGCAATTAAGACGTACTAAGCGATGAGTCTGCGTTTGGGTGTCTGATATCCATATTTTCATAAAGCTATTATATATATTTTTTATTTAAAGTTAGTCATAAACAGAATCCATATTAAAGTCGTACTGAGGTTCCAACTCAGGTATTGAATTTAAAGAATCTTTGTTAACTTCTGCACCTTCAAAATCATAATTTTCTTCTGAATAAAAAGTTTGCTCTTTTGCATATTTTTTTTCAGTTTCCATCTCTTTTTTAATCTGCTTTTCCATTCTATGCTTTTTCTCTTTTTCTTTTTGACTCTCACTTTTTTCTGCAGCTACTAGTAATGAGTTCATAATCAATACAAACATTAAAAAATACTTCATAAATTCTCCTTTTGTTACCTCAATAATACTGAATTATACTTTACATAAATCTTAATTATAATTTACTCAATAAATATAAAGCTTTATAAAAAGATAATTCACTAAAAAAACAGTGAATTTAAAAATAAAAATTTCATATGTCCTGTCTAAGTGCTATAATTATAAAAATCAATATAAAGAGTTCTTGTGTACTCAAATGAGTATCTTAAATCCTCAAGACTCTTCCAAAAATGACAATAAAAGGCTTAATTCTATGAATATAGATGGACGATTTTGGTTTACCAAAAAGGGACAAAACTTTCTTGGCAATGGACGCATAGAACTTTTAGAGCAGGTAGATAAAACAGGTTCCATCAGTGCTTCTGCAAAAGCGATGAAAATGAGTTACAAAGGAGCATGGGAACGTATCAATCAAATGAATGAACTTGCAGATACTCCTATTATTACAAAAGTTATTGGCGGCAAAGGGGGTGGAGGAACTATTTTGACCCCACATGCTCGTGAATTAATAGAAACTTTTAAAAGTTTTGAGAAATTACATCGTCAATTTATTAAACGTTTTGCTGAAGCGGGGGATGACCCTGAACGTTTAGCTAGAATTTTAGGGCGTACCTTTTTAACTACAAGTGCTCGCAATCAACTTGTCTGCACTATTGAAGATATACAAGAACATGGAATTAACGGATCAATAAAATTACGTCTAGACACAGGAGAAGAATTTTTTTCAGACATAACAGTCACATCTATTCGAAATATGGGACTCACAAAAGGCTGTGATGCCTATGCAATTATAAAATCCTCTGATGTGCTCATATGCAATACTCCTCCTAAAAATGATGAGACACTCAATATATTTGAGGGAAAAATTAAAAATATTCTCTCACAAGAAAACAATGTAGAAATAACTTTTGCTCTCAACAATGGCGGNACGCTTATCAGTGTTCTTAGTTTAGAAGAGAGTCTTTCTCTTAAAAAAGAGACTCATGCCTTTGCCTGCGTTTCTAAGCACAACATAATCCTAGGTCTTTAAAAATATCTACTACTTTCAAGTCTTTTTTAGTTTATACGCTATATCATTTCAAACATATCGAAAAAGAAGGAATATTAATGAAATCTGAAATGATGAAATATCTGCTACTTACTACTGTTTTTACCTTTAGTTCTATTGGGGCTGAAGAAATTGCAGTTAAATCTAGCTTAAAAAGCAATGGTCAACTCCTATACAGCAGCAGTAAAAATGTTGATAGCTTTACAGACATGTTTAAAGAGGGTCAATACTACGGTCGTTTACGTTCAAACACTTTTTACAATACCTTTAAGAATGAAGATGCTCAGCATTCTGATCACATCATAAGCGGTTTAGGCGGTTCTTTAGTTCTCAAAAGTGCAACTTTCAATGATTTTGATTTTGCTGCGGGAATTTATTTTTCACAAGGTTTTTTTGATATTGACAATGACAATGTAGCAAACCTGAAAAAAGGTAAAGATGTAATCAGCAGATATGATTATGTTAACAATGATGACTCCTATATGGCTGTTTTAGGACAAGCCTATCTTCGCTATAGTGGACTTCCTCAAACTGATCTGATCTTAGGGCGTCAACTGGTAGAGACTTTTTACACTAAATCAAATGATACGAAAATGATTCCAAATACATTTGATGGTTTAGTTTTAAGCACAAATGCAGTGAGTAATACTAAAATAAAACTTGCTTATTTATATAAACAAAAACTTCGTGATCATACAAGCACACACTCTCCTTTAATGTATGGAGATGCTAATGCAACAACACGAACTGAATGGAACGAAAATGATGATTCTGCTATGCATAAAGGTCTAACTTATAGCGCTTTAAAAGCCGCAGGTAAACCAACAGATGCACCTCTAATAGTGGGAGACTTTAAAAATGAGTCTATTAAAAATTTAAAACTCGACACCTCTTTTTATCTTGTTCCAGAACTTCTCTCAGAACTTATGCTTGAGGCTAATTATAAACTCAATTTTGATGGTTTTAGTCTCTCTCCTGGTATTCGTTACATAAAACAGTTTGATAATGGTGCTGGAAAAGTTGGTGGAGCATCTTACTCAAAAGGTTTAGCTGCAACAGGTTACAAAGATGTTACTTCGCTTGAAGCACAGATGATTGCAGCAAGAGTTGTAACACAGATACAAAACTATAAAATAAATCTTGGATATACAAACATACTTGATGAAGCAGATTTAATCACACCATGGCGTGGATTTCCAACTGCTGGCTACACTCGTTCGATGGCAAGATACAACTGGCAGGCAAACACTCAAAGTTACCGTTTAGAATTAACTAGAAACGCTAATAAAACAGGTATTTATAAAGATCTGTTTATTCAAACTTCTATCTTGTATACAAACGCAGATGAAGATAAAGCGAACAAAGATGAGATGTATTACTATATAGGTTTTGTTCAAAACATTCCAAGTATGCTTGATGTACAATGGCGTTTACGATTTGGTTATGTTGATTACATTGATGACGACGAGTTTAATGATTTAGATGCTCGTTTTGAAATAAATTATCTTTTTTAAAGGCTAAGAATGTTAAACAAAATTATAGTTGGAAGTTTACTCCTTGCTGTCTCTCTTTATGCTGGGACTATAAATATAGCTGTAGCTGCAAATGTAAGTTATGCCATTGATGATATTCAAAAAGAGTTCAACAAAGAGTTCCCTCATACAAAAGTATTAGTTACACTCGGCAGTAGCGGAAAATTAACAGCTCAGATAAAAAATGGTGCTCCCTATCAACTTTTTATGGCTGCAAATATGAAATATCCCCAAGCCTTATATAGTGATGGCATTGCTGTTACAAAACCCTTGATATATGCACAAGGAAGTTTGGCTTACCTTAGTAGTAAAGAACAGGATTTTTCTCAGGGAATAAAATTAGTAGAAAATGCTAATATAGCTAAAATTGCTATTGCCAATCCAAAAACTGCTCCTTATGGAAAAGCAGCAGTTGAAGCTATGAAAAACGCAGGTGTTTATGAAAATGTTGTTCAAAAACTTGTCTATGCAGAGTCGATCTCGCAAACTGTCTCTTACGCAGTAACAGCCGCGGACATAGGTTTTATCGCAAAATCTTCACTCTACAGTCCAAAAATGCTCCATTATAAAAAAGGTATCAATTGGTTAGAGGTTGATTCAAAACTATATACACCTATCAACCAAGGAATTGTAATTTTAAAAAATGCTAAAGAGAACGGTGAAGTAAAAGCATTTTATGACTTTATGCTCAGCTCAAAAGCTCAAAAAATAATGAAAGATTTTGGATACTTAATACCATGAGCCATTTTTTAGCAACAGTCTCAAACATCGAGAGTTGTGAGAGTTTACATATAGTCAAGTTTGAATGTCAGGGTCAAACACTCACTATGATGAGCTTAGATCTTAATGACTCCATAAAAATAGGTACAAAAGTCAGACTTGTAACGAAACCATCACATATTGCTGTTGCTAAAAAATTCAGTGGAGATATTAGTTACTCAAATCAGTTTTTTTGTACTATAGAGTCTATAGAAAATGGGCAACTTCTAAGCAGCATAAAATTAAACTTTTTTGACACCATTATAGAATCAATTATCACCCTAAATTCATCTAAAAGAATGGATTTAAAAATTGGAGACAAGGTGACTGTATTTATAAAAGCAAGTGAGCTATCTATCAGTGAGGTAATAAATGATTGAGATACTTCAAACCATAGAATTTGAACCTTTTTTACTCTCTTTTAAATTAGCAGCGCTTACTACAATTATACTTTTTATACTAAGCCTTCCTTTAGCCTGGTATCTATCACAAACCTCCTCACGGGTAAAGCCTTTTTTAGAAGCTATCACAGCCTTACCAATTGTGCTTCCACCTTCGGTTTTAGGTTTTTATATCTTAGTTGCCCTTTCACAAAACTCTCCAATAGGCGAATTTTTTGAAAACAGTTTTGGAATAAAATTAGTTTTTAATTTTACAGGACTTGTCGTTGCTAGTTGTTTTTACTCTTTACCTTTTATGGTACAGCCACTTCAAGGCGGGTTTGAGTCTTTAAATAAAAACATATTAGAAGCGAGTTATATTGCAGGAAAAAGTAAATTTGAAACTATTTTCAAAGTAGCCTTGCCAAATATAAAACCAGCTTTAATGACAGCCATCATTGTGACATTTGCTCATACCGTAGGTGAATTTGGTGTCGTTTTAATGGTTGGAGGCAGTATCCCAGGAGAGACCAAAGTTGCTTCTGTCGCCATATATGAGATGGTTGAGATTATGGATTATGGAGCAGCTCATGTTTATAGTGCAATAATGCTCACAATCAGCTTTCTTGTACTCCTTAGCGTTTATGTCTTTAACGGTAGACAAAGTAAGAGATTTGGAATTTAAAAATGATTACAATAGATATAAATAAAAAACTTCATGGTTCAAACGGCACTATGGATTTAGATGTTAACATAGATATAAAACAGGGTGATTTTGTAGCATTATCAGGAGAGAGTGGTAGTGGAAAAACAACACTTCTTCGAATACTCGCCGGACTTGAAGAAGCAAAAGGTACACTCAAAATAGAAGATAAAATATGGCTCGATAACAAGTTTAATCTCCCTACACAAAAAAGAGAGATAGGTTTTGTTTTTCAAGACTATGCACTCTTTCCAAATATGAGTGTTGAAGATAATTTACTCTATGTAAACGCAGACAAAGAATTAGCAGAGCATCTTTTAAAAATTACAGAACTCAACGAATTAAAAAAACGCTTACCAAATAGTCTTAGCGGTGGGCAAAAACAAAGAGTAAGTTTATGTAGAGCTTTAATGAACAGACCTAAACTTCTTTTGATGGATGAACCACTTTCAGCTCTTGATCCCAAAATGAGAACCAAACTTCAAAATGAAATACTGCAACTTCATAAAGAGTTTCATACAACTACCATTATGGTGAGTCACGATCCAAGTGAAATTTACAGACTCAGCAACCGTGTTCTAGTTTTAAATCAAGGCAAGATCATAAATGATGGACTTGCTAAAGATGTACTGCTTAAAACAAGCGGTTCTCAGAAGTTTTCCTTTGAAGGTGAGCTTTTAGAAATCATCAAGGTTGATGTCATTTATATTGCAATTGTCTCCATTGGACAACAACTTGTTGAGGTTGTTGTCTCCCAAAATGAAGTAAACAGCTTAAAAATAGGTGAAGCAGTAAATATCAGTACAAAAGCATTTAGCCCAACTATTACGAGTAAAAATTAATTACACTTCTTTTAACTCTTTAAGTATACTTATTGTAAATTTAACACCATTATCTAAATTTTCAACTTGTATGCTTCCAGCCATATGTTTTTCAATAATAGACTTTGTCATATAGAGTCCAAGTCCTGTTCCTCCAGATTTTTCTTTGGTGGTAAAGTATGGTTCAAAAATTCTATTGAGTATTTCTTTAGGAATTTTCGGTCCGTTATTTGAAATACTGAATACTACTCTATCATCCAATTCTTTTACATCAATATTGATACGCTTATCTTCTTTTGTGTTTTTCAAAGCATCTTTTGCGTTTGAGAGAAGATTAATGATTACCTGCGTTAATTCACTTTGATATGTTTCTAACATAATGGATTCTTCGCAATCTATTTTTATCTCTATATTATTTTGTTGCAATGCTGGTCCAATAATTTTTAAAACACTTTGAATGATATTTACAACTTTCTCTTTTGTTATAGTTTTTGAAGACTGAAAGAAATTTCTAAAATCATCAATTGTATGAGACATATATTGCACCTGTTCATTAATCTCATCTAATCCTATTTTTACATTTTCTTCTTTAAACTCATCTAGTGCTATATCAAGNAAAATAGTNTTTGCCGCCATAGAAACAACACTAATAGGTTGACGCCATTGATGGGCAATCATACTTATCATCTCTCCCATCGCAGCTTGACGTGATTGCACTATCATAATATCTTCTTGTTCTTTTAATTTTTTTTCGGCCATTTTACGTTCACTAATATCTCTTACCATTAACATAACAAATAGTTTTTCTTCAATATAAATTATTTTAGTACTCACCTCAACCGGTATGATTTTACCCCTTTTTGTTCTAGTCTGTGTTTGAAAAAAGGCGTAACCATTTGTAATTAACTCTTTTTTTCTTAAGTTCATTGTATGAGGAGTATCAAAATCATCTTCTTGTATTATATCGAGTACGGAAAACTGAAGAAGTTCTTCTTTGGTATAGCCAAGTTTTTGACACGCAATATCATTGACTTCTATAAAGTTGTGAAAAGTTTCTTCTGAAAATGGACTCACAAATACTGCATCGTTTATACCTTCAAAAAGATCTTTATATTTTTCCTCACTTCTCATCAAAGAGTGTTCTCTCTCTTTTTGTTCTGTAATATCTTGAAAGGTTCCAACTACTTTTACAATATTGTTCTTATCTATAACTCTCCTTCCATGACAATCAACCCATCGAGTTTTATGATCTGTCTTGCGTTTAATCCTATATTCCATATGATGCAATTTTCCGCTATTAGCTGTATCCATTAAAGAAGCATAAAGTTTTGTCCAATCCTCAGGATAAACTATCTTAGAGAGAAATTCAGGGCCAACTGAAACATCAGTATCAATACCACAAATTTCTCTCATCTCATCAGACCAATCTGCTTCCATGCTCTTAATGTCCAAAGACCAGTTTCCAATTTTAGCAATATCCTGCGCTTGGAGTAACTGCGTTTCCCTCTCTTTGAGTTGCATGTTTTTTGTTTCAAGTAATTTTTCATACTCTTTACGCTCAGTTACGTCATTAAAAATTTTTACTATCAGAGTTTGATTATCTATGGTAATCATTTCGGCGGATATATCAGCATAAAACAGGCTAGAGTCTTTTCTTTTGACTACTATATCTTTTAGAGTTTTTTGTTCTCCTGCGATTTGTTTTTTAATATTTTCCAATACATCCTCTAAGACCTCTTTAGGGTGAATGTCTTCAATTCCAAGCACTTGAATCTCATCAGAGCTGTAACCAAGCATCTCGCATATTGCTTGGTTGCCCATATAAAATTTTCTCTCTTTTATATCTACAAGTAAAATACCGTTCTTTGCACTATCAAAAATTTTTTTAAAACGCTGCTCACTTTGTTCAAGTTTATCATTTAAAATTTTTAAATCATTGTAAGTCTTTTGTTCATTTGTCACATCTTCTGCTGAGAAAAGAAACCCTTGTAAGAGTTTTTGTTCTGAAAAAATTGGTGCGTATGAAGTTTTAAAAGAGGATATGCTTCCATTTTCTGATCTGACTATAGCTAATTTATGAATTGTTGTATTTACATCTCCATTTAAAATTGATGCCGCAATCTCTCTCTTAAAGCATTTGACATCTTCATTTAAAAGTTCTCCTATTTTTGGTACTTTACACGGGAGTTCAAGAGTACAAGTATTTGTATATTCAATAACACTATTTATATCGCAGGCAATGATAAATTTGTCTGTAAATGAGTGTAAAATATTCTTTAGAACCGATTGTTCTTCTAAACGATTATTTGTCTCATGTATAATATTTTTCTGCTTATGGATTGTATCCCTAAGCATTTTAATATATGTCCCTGAAATACCTTTAACCAAATCATGCTGCGTTAAAATTCCAGCTAATTCTCCCTTTTCATCAACAACGACTAATCGTCTAATCTTTTTTTGCTTGAGTATACGTTCTGCATCTAAAACAGAATAATTTTGTTTTATTGTGCTTACTGGTGAAGCCATATGTTTTGCGATTGATGTTGAGAGATTTTTATCACCATAACGAGCAAGATGTACAGCATCTCGTTCTGTAAATATCCCAAGAGGCTTATTATCTTTAATGATTACAATGCTACTAATCTTGTGAGTAGTCATTGTTTGAATGATTTGTGCTACTGTTTCATCTTCTCTCGCAGTCATAACCTCTTTGGACATAACTTGTTCAACTTCTTTAACTCCAAGTAATTGTTCAAGTGTCAAATGCTTTAAAAAGTCATCTTCACCTAAAATTCCTAGAAGTTTTTCATCTTCGTCCAAAACCACTATATGACGATATCCATGTTCACTCATCATCATATACGCTTGTGCAAAATTTGTTGTCTCTTTTAATGTAAACAGGGGTGAAGACATTAAGCTGCTTACGGGCTTTGTAAGAATCTCATCCCAATGGCCAGCTTTTTTTGCTATATCTCTTTCAGTGATAATACCTATAGCTTTAGAATTTTTCTCAAGGATTACAAGAGCAGCTGATTTCGTTTTTTCAAGTATGTTAAGCGCTTTTTCTATTTTTTCATCTTTAAAGATGGTAGGAACTTGTTTGTTACATAGTTGTTTAATCGTTGCTGCGTTCATCATTATCCTTTTTTAAGCTAACTAAAACTTTATTATATCTTTAAACGCAGTATTCACAACACTTTTCTTATTTTCTAACAAGCTCAAAGATATCTTTTCTTCTGTCACGAAGGTTGGTTACACTTCCAAGATTATGTAGTTCAGTAAGTAAATCAATTTCTACATCTGCAATGAGAACCATTTCACTATTTGCGATTGCCTCGGCTTTAATACCATTTGTAGGAAACGCAAAGTCACAAGGTGTAAAGACTGCCGATTGTGCAAACTGTATATCCATATTGTGAACATTTGGCAAGTTGCCGACACTTCCTGCAAGGGCAACATAACACTCATTTTCAATAGCTCTAGCTTGTGAGCAGTGTCTTACTCTGGAGTATCCATTTTGTGTATCTGTTAAAAATGGAACAAATAAGATATCCATTCCATCTTCTGCAAGCAAACGACTCAGTTCTGGAAACTCAGAATCATAACAGATAAGTACACCAATTTTTCCACAATCTGTGTCAAATGTTTTGAGAGTATTTCCACCTTGCATACCCCAAACTTTTACCTCATCAGGAGTTACATGGATTTTTTCATATCTTTCTACACTTCCATCTCTTTTACATAAATAACCAACATTATAAAGATGCCCATCTTTTATCTCTGGCATACTTCCTGTAATAATATTAATATTATAAGATATTGAAAATTCTGAAAATTTCTTTACGATGTCAGCTGTATGCTTTGCTAATTCTCTTATGGCATTAGATTCTGACATATGATTATTTTCAGCCATTAAAGGTGCATTAAAAAACTCAGGAAATAGGGCAAAATCACAACGATATCCTGAAACTGTATCAATAAAATATTCAGCTTGTTGCATTAACTCTTGTAAATTCGCATAAGGTCGCATCTGCCATTGTATTAAGCCAAGACGAACATTTTTTTTCTTTGTTGTGGCCTTTTTATTTGGTCTCTCATAATAAATATTATCCCACTCAAGTAAAACAGCAAATTCGCCTGATTCTTTATCTCCTTGAAGGTATCCTTTTAAAATCTTAGAAGGGTGAAAATCATTAGAGATTTGAAAGTTGAGTACAGGGTCATGAATCTCTTTTCTTTTGACTCTTTCAATATACTCTTTTGGTGATATTTCACTTGCATATTTATGATAATTTGGAATTCTTCCACCAAAAGCAATACCTTTTAAATTTAACTTTTCACATAACTCTTTTCTATAATCATACAAACGACGTCCTAAACGCAGTCCTCTATATTTTGGTTTGACTACTACATCAATACCATAAAGAATATTTCCATCATCTGTATGTGTATCAAAAGTGTAGTCTCCGGTTATTTCACTATATGTGTGATGCAAGGCAAATTTTTCATAATCAACAATAATGGCAAGTGCTGCTCCGGCAATTTCTCCATCTATTTTTATAACAACTTGGCCTTCTGGAAATTTGTCAATAAGTTTCTGGATTTGATTCTTACTCCAGTATGAATCTTCTATATTCTCATACGACATTATCATCGCCTGTTTTAACTCTTCAGCATCATCAAGCTTTAAAAACTCCAGTTCAATATTTTCTATATCTTGCATTTATATATATTTCCTTAGCAGCTATTTATAACGGGATTATACACTTAATTTAATCCTTTTTATCAAAAAAAACAAAGCGTATAAAACCTAAAATCGTTTATTTTAAATCTCTTTTTGCTCCAGTTTTAACATGTGTTGAATACAAAGTTAATCCTGTAAAGGTAAGACCTCCAATCAAGTTTCCAAAAACTGTTGGAATTTCATTCCAAATTAAATAATCCATTATCGTAAAGTCGCCACCCATTACCATAGAAAATGGAAATAAAAACATATTTACAACAGAGTGCTCAAAGCCCATGTAAAAGAAGAGCATCACAGGCATCCACATCGCTATGCTTTTACCACTAACTGTAGTTGAAATCATCGCACCAACTACACCCATAGAAACCATCCAGTTACATAACATACCACGAATAAATATTGTCAACCAGCCTGCAACTCCATGCTCTTTGTAACCCAAAGTTCTGGCTTCGCCAATATTGGCAATTTTATCTCCAACTACACCTGGCTCAACAGAGTATCCATATGTTAAAATAAAAGATATCATCAAAGCGACAACTAAAGCGCCTAAGAGGTTACCAATGAAAACTAATCCCCAAATTCTCAAAACTTGATTCACTGTAACACCAGTTCTTTTGTCTAATAAAGCAAGAGGAACCAAGACAAATACTCCGGTTAACAAATCAAAGCCCATAAGGTAAAGCATTACAAACCCTACAGGAAACAACATCGCACCTATTAAAGTAGAACCTGTTTGTACAGCGACAGTAATGGCAAACGCAGTAGCAAGTGCTAAAATTGCTCCGGCCATAAAAGCACGAATAAGAGTATCTTTAGTTGACATATATACTTTTGATTCGCCTGCATCAACCATTTTAACAACAAATTCACTAGGTTCCAAATAAGACATTACTACCCTTTTTTAAATTAAAATTATAGGTTATTATATTATAGATTTAATTAAAACTGATTATTAAAGAGAGTTAATACCAGATGCTTGAGGGTGTTGGTTTTACATCTTCTTCGTAGTCATAGCATAAAGGCATTCCACATGAAAGACCCATTTGTGCAATGGCTATAACTCTCCCATCGTAAGACTCAACAGTATGTCCAAAACGTAATTCACCTGCGATATTATCTACAAGAACTTCGACTTGATTATGAACAGTACCACCAGCTTTTGAAACAGAAAGATCAATAGTATTATCTAAAGTATAAATATTATCTAAACCTTTTACTGTAAGATTTTTTATCAGTTAGTTGACACTGTAACAAGGGTCACTTTTCTAGTAGTATCAAAAACTATAGCTTCCTATGATAAAGATGTTATCATTTGTAAAAATAAAAAAGAAGAGTTCTTAAACATGAAACATCTAAATATATCTATACCACATTTTAAAGAGCTAGCTTTAAGTCATCTCGTTTTGGATTACAACGGTACGCTAGCCAAAGACGGAATACTCAAAGTCGAAATTAAAGAGCAACTAAAAACACTTTCCCAACTCTTAAATATCCACGTAATCACATCGGACACTTTTGGAAATGTTCAAGCTCAACTTCAAGATTTCAAGCTAAATATAAACGTCCTACGCAGTGACAATCATACGCTAGAAAAAGCCACCTACATCAAAGAACTAGGAACAGAGATTTGTCTTGCCATAGGAAATGGAAACAACGATGCACAGATGTTAAAAGAAGCGGTGGTGTCAATCGCCCTCATGGGTGATGAAGGATGCAGCACAAAAGCTCTGGTAAACAGCGATATCGTTTGTAAAAATATAGAGGATGCCCTAGACTTACTCTTAAATAAAAATCGACTTATTGCAACTTTACGGCAGTAGTTTTAAAACGCAAAGATTATAATAACTTTTTCATCTCGAGTTTATCATACAGCTCGAGTATGTTTTTATAATCTTGGTGAAGTGTTACATCTACAAAATAATCATCACCATCCAAAATACGAAGTGCTTTTTGCACTTTTTCTTCACTAAAGATATTATTTAATCCCTCTTCGTATTCTGCAAAATCCAGCTCTAGCTCTTCCATACGAGCAAGCTCTACTATAATATGACCGAGTTTGTTAGTTCCAAATTCTAAAAGCTCAAGAGCCTCTTCATAATCGCCAAGCATCAAAAGTATGTGTGCTTTAAACTCACTCATATTAAAATTATTTTCAAATATAACACCAATGTATTTTTCAACATTGAGGGAATCTTCAAGGGATTCTATATTTATTAAAATGTCTTGCGGATTATAATCTTTAAAGTTTAAAATCATATCTCTTATAAGTTTTCCGTTATTTTTGTTGTTATAAATCAAATCTTCTATGGGATATACTTCAGAGAGACTTGGAACTATCATCTGACATGAGTAAAAACCCAGATAATCGTACTCTCTTATGTAACTCTCTTTGTTCATAGTTTGTAAGATCCCCATCAAAAAGTTATACTCATCTTCACTATTTTGACCATCATATGTAAACGCAGAGTATTCAAAACTTTTTTTAGAACTTAAAAACCCAAATCCTAGCTTTCCGTTTGAATCTACAAAATGAGACTCTAGATTAAAACTATCAGCGACCAAACTCATATCAAATGTGGGTGTATCAAAGCTATCAAGCGTCTCTAAAGATTGACCTTGCATAAGTTCCGTCATTGTTCTTTCTAAAGAGACTTCTAGAATTGGATGCGCTCCAAAAGAGACAAAAAGAGTTGCGTTTTTAGTGTTAATAAGCGAAATAGCAGTAACTGGAAATTTTCCACCAAGAGAAGCATCTAAAACTTCTACAA
>JGI997J19993_1000338_pt1 | contig 14802 bp, 18 predicted proteins | sample Etolagbewater25m_FD_19993 | JGI IMG/M metagenome (IMG submission 19993)
GAAGCTTCGTAAATGAGTAATGCTTTTTCCATTCTATAACTGTCTTTAGAATTTATTTTTTTCATATATTCTGGGTCTAAAAGAGTTAAAAAATTGTAACACTCTTCTAAATTTTTCAGCTTTTTATTTACTGCGTTTTTAATCTTTTGCGAAATTTTTGGAAGGGCAGAAAGACCTTGCATGAGTGTTTTTAGATAAAAGGATGTACCACCAACGATGATGAGATTTTTAGAATCTTTTTCACACTCTTTTAAAACATCCTTGTAAAGGTCTATAAAGATATCAACACTAAAATATTCATCAGGATTTAAAACATTAATACCAAAATGTTTGACTGAGTTTAGCTCTTCTTGAGATGGTTTTGCAGAAACAATATCTATCTCTTTGTATATACTAAGTGAGTCTATAGATAAAATATAAGCATCAATTTGTAAGGCAATTTTAATTGCTAAATCACTTTTACCTGATGCTGTAGGACCTATAATAGCTAGTTGTTTTATGTCTCTTTTCATTATGACATTATATCATGTACTTAAAAATGTTTAAAAATCATAAGTGGCAGCAAAATAGTAATAATTTTCATCAGTGCTTGAAGTTACTTTGAAGTTATAAATATGAGAAATGTTGTATTTTTTACAATCCGTTTGGATATTTTTAGTAGTAGTTGTGAAAAACTCAATATATGCAGTAGCATAACCTTTAATTTGCATTTTACTATTTTCATCATAATATATTTTACTGATTGATTGAGCTCTTGCATCAACACCACTCACTTTTTCTAAATCAGTTGCTGGTGAACTAATGATTAAACAATCGGCAGCTATGTTTACTGATAGAAAAATACCCACAGCAAATAATTTTAGTTTTCTTGACATTTAACTTCCTAAATATTAATAATAGTAATATTGTACACAGAGAAACCTTAAATGTTAAAATTGAACAAAGCAAAGTTATTCAATTTTAAATCACTTTTAGATAGAATTACTCTAATTAAAAAAAGAGGGCTGATTGTTGGAAAGAATACTGAAAAAAACGAAAGATTTTAATGAACTTGTAATGTTTGAGCACTCTATATTTTCTCTGCCATTTATTTTTATTGCTATGGTTGTTTCTGCTAATGGCTGGTTTGGTTTTTGGCTACTTTTAATGGGTCTTTTTGCGGCTTTAAGTGCTAGAAACTTTGCTATGGGTGTAAATAGATATGCTGATAGAGATGTAGACGCAGCAAATCCTAGAACAGCGGGAAGACCAAATGTTGATGGTAGATTAGACAGTACGAGTATAATGATTTTTATTCTTGTAAATGCTTTTGTTTTTGTTGTAGTTGCGTTTATGATAAACTCTCTGGCTTTTTGGTTGAGTTTTCCAATCCTTTTTGTTTTAGGCTCTTACTCTTACTTTAAAAGATTTTCATCTTTGGCGCATATTATTTTAGGTATTTCTCTTGGACTTGCTCCAATAGCTGGTGTTATAGCAGTAGAAGCGAGTATTCCTCTTTGGTCAGTTCTTCTGAGTTTGGGTGTTATCTTTTGGGTTTCAGGCTTTGATTTACTCTATTCACTCCAAGATATAGATTTTGATAAAGAGAATAATTTGCACTCAATTCCCTCAATGTATGGTGCAGAGGCCACTCTTTTTATTTCAGCACTTTTTCATATGCTAAGTGTCATCTTTTGGCTTTTATTTGTATGGGCAGCGGACCTTGGATTTTTTGCTTTTGTAGCAGCTGTTGGCTCTGGTTTTGTTTTGGCATATGAGCAGAAACTTGTGCGTCGTGATTTTACAAAGATAGATCGTGCCTTTTTTACAGTGAATGGTTATCTTGGAATTGCGTTTTTCTTTTTAATTATCTTAGATAGGATTGTTGCGTGAGTCCGCGTTTAGTACCTGCTCCCATAAGCTTAGTCTTTAGTGAAACTACAAATGAGAATGAAGCATATGAAAGAGAGTATCATCAACTCAGTGAGTCTGATGATAATCCTATAAACAAATGGTTAAAACTTGCAAAAGCCAGAGGTGAAACAGCTGAGACAGATCCTGTTTTACTAAATCTTGTTGTGGAGTTGCACAATAAGTTAGATGCTTTAGAGAGGTTTTTAAAAAACGAAGAACCTGCGAGAGTATCATTAATGCATGAAGCCAAAATAGATGCTATTGGATTTGAGCACTTTAATCTCTCTGAGCGAGTGCTTGAAGAGGGCAAAGAGTATTATGGACGTGTTGAGATGCCGGTTCATCCTAAACGTGATATAGGTATTTTCTTTGAAGCACAGAGTCAAACCTTGGCGCACATAACAAGAATTCATGAAAGAGATGAGAGTGAATGGGGCTCTTATTTGACTGCACGTGAACGTGTTTTAATCCGTGAAGCAAGAGAGAAAAAGTGAATTTAGAGCAATTGAACATAGAGTATGTAGTGGTCGCTATGGCGGCGATAATTTTATATCTCCTATATTATGTATTTACAAAAGATGCAGACTATTCAAAAAATATTCGTTCTGTTGCTTCTGTTGTTGAAGAGTTAAATAGAGAGCTTTTTTATCTAAAGAAAAAACTAGCTGATACGCAAAACAGCATACAAGAAAACTCTCAGCGAATGAATGATGAAGAGATTTATCAAGAGATAGAACGTAGTGTTTATGATATGGTGCAACCGCTCTCTCATGGACTACGTCAATTACAAGAAAATATTAATGCTATTGAAGCTGGGATTGATTCTCGTGTTTCAAATTTGGAAAATGGCGTTAAGCAGATATCTATACCATCTTCTATTCACGGAAATGATGATGAGAAAATTATATCACTTTTTAAACAGGGTGTGTCACTTGATACTATCTCTAAAGAGCTGCATCTTTCAAAACCTGAAGTTGAGTTTGTCTTAAAAATCAACAAAATTAAGTAAAGATAACTCTTAAAATGTACAGCGCCGATAGAAAACTTTTCACTCTAGTCTCGATAATTATCGGTATTAGTATTATTTTAACTTATTCTCTATCTGCATATATTACACTTCTTTTTGGACTTAATGAGTTTCATTTTGCTATTAGACAAGCTGCGTTTGGATTTATCAGTATAACAGTTATGTTTGGATTATCTTTACTCAATCCGGACAAATGGTTAAGCAGAGTTGGTTTTACACTGTTTTTTGGCTCACTTATTTTAATGATAGCTATGCCATTTTTACCAGAGAGTATTGTTTCAGAAGTTGGAGGAGCAAAAAGATGGATTAAAATTTTGGGCTTTTCTCTCGCTCCTGTGGAGTTTTTCAAGGTTGGTTTTGTCTACTTTTTAGCGTGGAGTTTTTCTAGAAAACTAGGACATCATGATGGTATGGGTTTAGGAAAAGAGTTTCAGCGTTTTGTACCTTATGCCTTAGTTTTTGTGGGTGCTATGTTTATTATTGCGTTTTTACAAAAAGATTTAGGACAGGTCGTTGTTCTGGGGGCTACTTTGCTTTTTATGCTTATATTTGCAGGAAGTAGTTTTAGATTTTTTCTGAGTATACTCTTAGCAATTTTTGCATCAATTATAATTTTTATAGTTATAGAAGATCATAGAATAGCACGTATAAAATCTTGGTGGGCACTTGCTCAAAATAGTGTTCTTGAACTTTTTCCAGCTTCAATTGCTGAAAAATTAAGAGTTCCAACGGAGATAGAACCGTATCAAATCGGGCACTCATTAAATGCTATTCATAATGGTGGACTTTTTGGAGCAGGAATAGGGAATGGTACTTTTAAATTGGGGTTTTTGTCTGAAGTTCATACTGACTTTGTTCTAGCTGGACTTGCTGAAGAGTTTGGGTTCATAGGAGTCCTTTTAATTGTAATTCTTTTTATGTGGATTTTGCAACGTATTTTTAAAGTTGCAAATCGTTCTAAAAATATGACAGTCTATCTCTTTAGTATCGGTGTCGGTTTAATTCTTGCGTTTTCATTTATGGTTAATGCATATGGAATCAGTGGAATTACACCTATTAAAGGTATTTCTGTTCCATTTTTAAGTTATGGGGGTTCGGCTATGCTTGGAGCTGCGTTTGGTATAGGAATGGTCTTAATGGCATCTAAAAAAGCGAAAATGGATTAAAGGTAAAATATGAAAATTTGTATAACTGGTGGTGGGACTGGCGGACATCTTATGATAGCTCAGGCTTTGGTTGAAGCGGCTGTTGTTCAAGGCCATGAAGCTATTTTTATAGGTTCCACGCACGGACAAGATAGAAAATACTTTGAATCTCATAGCTCCTTTTCACATGTATATTTTTTGGAGACTACGGGAGTAGTAAATCAACAAGGTTTTGGAAAATTAAAAGCACTTTTTAAAATATTTAAAGCTTTTTTAAAATCAAGAAAAATACTTAAAAAACATAAAATTCAAGCCACTTACAGTGTTGGCGGTTTTTCAGCAGCTCCTGCATCTTTTGCGACTTTGAGTAGATTTATTCCTCTTTTTATTCATGAACAAAACGCAGTAGAAGGAAGACTTAACTCTTTACTCAAACCATACGCTAAAAGGTTTATATCTGCTTATGATAAAAATTCGCCCATACAAGGTTATCCTATAAAAGAAGTTTTTTATAAAAAAGCAAGACAAAGGACGGAGTTAAAGAGTATCATATTTTTAGGTGGTTCTCATGGGGCAAAAGCTATAAATGACTTAGCACTATCAGTCGCTCATAAGCTTCAAAAACTTGGCATAAAAATTATTCATCAAGCAGGTGAAAATGATTTTGACAGAGTCAAAAAAGAGTATGAAAGTATGGGTGTGGAAGTGGAACTTTATAGTTTTACAAAGGAGTTAGATTCCTTGATTAGTCGTGCAGACTTGGCAATCTCACGCGCTGGGGCTTCTACACTTTGGGAACTCACAGCAAATGGACTTCCTGCACTTTATGTTCCGTATCCATATGCCGCGGCCGATCATCAGTTTCATAACGCTGCGTTTATAGTCGAAAATGAACTTGGTTGGTGTGAGCGAGAAGGTGAGGGCTTAAGAAGTAAACTACTCTCAATTTTAAAAGAAGATTTGAGTAAAAAAAGTGAGGCATTGTTGAACTATGCAACAAAAGATGTAGCTGCACAGATGATAAAAGATGTGGAGAAAACATTAAATGCTTAGAGAATTAGCACAAGTCTTAGTTGATGTTATTTTTGAATGGGGATATTTAGGTATTTTTATTATGATGGTAATTGAGAGTTCTTTTATACCATTTCCAAGCGAAATAGTACTTGTTCCTGCGGGATATTTGGCTTCAAAAGGTGATATGAGTATTGGCATGATTATGAGTGTAGCCTTGAGTGGTTCTCTTTTTGGTGCTTTTATTAATTATTATCTTGCACTTACATTGGGGAGAAAACTGCTTATAAGATATGGAAAGTATTTTTTCATCAAAGAGAATGCTTTGGATCAGATGGATAGCTATTTTAAAAAGCATGGACACATATCTACCTTTACAGGAAGATTAATCCCTGGAATTCGTCAACTTATTTCAATACCGGCAGGGCTAGCTCGTATGAATATAGTAGANTTCTCTCTATATACAACACTCGGAGCAGGCTTATGGGCATTAATACTGGTATTGCTTGGATATTTTATAGGTGAAAATCAGGAATTAATTGATGCTTATTTGAAACAAATAACAATAACTGTAGTCGCCCTAGTGGTTGTTTTAGTCTCGATATACTTTTGGTACAAAAATAAAAAGGTTTAATTTATGGATTATATGTTTGCACAAGGATTTTTAGGAACTAGAGCTCCTTTTTTTATGGACTTTGTTACTTTAATAGTTGCGTTTTTACCCCTTTTGGTTTATGGGGCTATTTTATTAGCAAGAAAAAAGATGTTCATTACACATACTATTGTTCAAAATATTATTTTTATATTTTCAGTGATTGTTGTTGCATATTTTGAATTAGGTGTGCGTGTTGGCGGTGGATTTGATGCTTTTATAAGTGGAAGCAGTGTTCATTATACGTATGCTTTAGTTGTATTAGTTTTACATATAATCATAGCAACGCTAACACTTTATTACTGGATTGTGACAGTATTTTCTGGAAATTATCAGTTAGTAAAAGGCTTACTTCCTGGGCGTGCTTCTGCTTTTCATAAAAAACTCGCTATTAAAACTTTTATTGGTATAATATTCACCTCGTTTAGTGGCATTTGGGTCTACCTTCTTTTATTTGTATATTAATTTGTAAGGATTTAATATGAAATACACACTACAGTTTAGAATTTGGCACTGGTTAAACGCAATTGTAATTCTTGGTCTATTGGGAACTGTATTTTTAAGAAAAACTTTTCTTAGTTGGAGAACGAATTCTGAAATTTTAATAACTCAGCTTTCTGAAATGGGAATACAAATAACTGAAGCACAAGCAAAAATATTGGCAAAAGCCATTCGTGCAGGTATGTGGGAGTGGCATATCATACTTGGATATGCATTGGCCTTTTTAATTCTTTATCGAATATATCTTTTTTTTACAGATAAAAGTGAAAAAGAGAGTTTTAGTTCTTTAAATTTACACAAAAAAGCAGTAAAAATTTCATACTATATAATCTATGCAACACTTCTTTTCATGGCTCTGAGTGGTCTTGCAATATATTTTTATGAAACACTGGGTGTGAGTAAAGATTTTGCACATACTATCAAAGAGATACATGAGCTTGTTTTTAATGTAGTCATGATTTGGGTGCCTTTACATATAGCAGGAGTTATAGTTGCAGATATGACAGATGAAAAAGGTCTGGTATCGACAATGATAAATGGAAATAAATTAAAGGAATATGATAAATGATAAATATAGATGAAAAAGCACCGGAGTTTTGTTTACCAAATCAAGATGACGTGGAGATATGTTCTCGTGATTTAAAAGGTAAATGGGTTGTTTTATACTTTTATCCAAGAGACAACACTCCTGGCTGTACTACAGAAGCTTGTGAGTTTACAGAAGCAGCTCCAGATTTTTCAGATTTAGATGCAATTATTTTGGGTGTGAGTGCAGATTCTACACGGAAGCACCGTAATTTTATAGAGAAAAAAGATTTAGGGATTACACTCTTAAGTGATGAATCAACGCAAATGATGCAGGAGTATGGCGTTTGGCAGTTAAAGAAAAACTACGGTAAAGAGTATATGGGAATAGTTCGTACAACTTTTATTATCAATCCTGAAGGAGTTGTTAAAGCTGTGTTTGAAAAAGTAAGAGTGAAAGAGCATGTTGCAAAAGTAAAAGCGGAGTTAGAAGGACTTCAAGCGTAAACTCTCTGTTCCCAAGTTTAACTTGGGAGAGTCAAGAGATTAATATTTGTAACGTAAGTATAAACGGATGTCTTGCGCTTTGTCCACTTGATTTGAAGCATCCATAGGATTAGTTGGGTCACCAGAAGTTAAGTCATCAATTTTCATTGAAGCACCAGAAGTCCCACCAAAGAAACCATTACTTCCTGTATAATCATAGTCAATGTATGTATAACGAATTTGCATTGATAAGATATCTTCAACTAAGTACTCAGTAAAGTAAGCTTCATAAGCATGACCACGAGTTGCTATTTTTGAACCTATATTTGTATCTTCAGCGTAAGTTATACTTCTCCAATACTCTGAACCGTAGTTATATTCAAATCCCCATCTACCATCTTCGCTAATAAGTGAAGGCATTTGCAGACCTACCCATGCAGAATAACCTGTTTGAGATTCTCCTGGCTCCGTAAGATTAAACATAACTTGTCCATCTTTAGGATCTGACTTACTCATAGCACCACTGATAAAGAGTGTAGTATCATCCAAAAAGTCACTTAACTCATCACCGATACCATTCATAATTAAGTTTGCAGTTATGCTATGCATACCTCCTACGGTTGTAAAACTTGTATCTGTAGGTGATGCCATTGTCATGTCTATTAAGTTGTTTGCATAGTAATATTGTGTGTTAATTGAATAGTGCCCATTGTCGTAAGGAGTGAAAATTAATCCAATTAAATCAATATTAGTATTATCCCCAGTCACTTCAGTATATGGAGTGTTATTAAACTTTGGAGCAGCATTACTCATACCTCGACCAGCACAAAGTTTTACATACATTCCATTAACACCTGTTAGATTTTCAAGAGCAAACTTAGAACTCAGTCCATCAAACTCAACATTGATACTATGCCCTATAGGGGAAGCTGCTTGGTCATCATCTCTTAAATTAATTAAGTGGCCATTTGTTGATGGACGACGACCAATACTAAACGTCCAAGGAATGTCTGTACCTATAAATGTATTGTTTGTATATAGAAAATATGCTGAGCGAAGTCTCAAAGTATCGTCATAAGCATTTTCGTTTGCTATCCAGTCAAAAGTTTCATAAGGGGCATTCATCATGTTTGCACCCGAACGTGCACCAAAAGCTTTGTTGTAAGCTAACTGACCTGAAAAACTAAGATTTTTTGTTGCAGACCATGACATATTCATCCAAAATCTGTTTGTCATGAAAGCATCGTTTTTAGCTTCTGAACCATCTGCCATTTCATAGTTAAGATTTTCAATAGCAAATCTATAATCAACACCAAATTTAAGCTTATTTCCACTTGTAGCTCTGTTTAAATCACCAAGAGTCTCTTGAATATCTCTGATTTCCTCTTCAACATCCATCTTCTCTTCTTCTTCATCCTCTTCATCCTCTTCATCCTCTTCATCATCGGAAGTTGTCTGAGTCTCTTCTGCTTTATCATCGTCTTGTGTATCAACTTTTTGTGCTTTGAGTGTTTGAAGTTCTTGACGCATTTTATCCATCTCAAGCTCCATAGCTTGGATTTTATCGTACATTGATTCTGCGTTTAGGTTAGTACCTAAAAGAGCTGCAGCAGCTAACGAAAGTAGTAGAGGCTTATTCATATTATTCCCTTTTTTTAAAAAAGATATTCTTACAAAGATAACACTTTTTTATATAATTTATGTGATACTATACAGAAGACTTTTTTAAATGCTCCTTTAGTTACATAATAAATAGTTATAAAATAACCAGTTTAAAGAGATAATCAAAACAAATAAACAATCCTTAAAAAAGCTTTCTTTAAATAAATTTTGAGTATAATTCGCGGATTTTTCTTCTTTAAACGTAGATGAAAACATTAAACAGATTTTGTCAAAAACTAGTGCAGCCCTTTATATAAAGGATAACTGTTCGACATATTCAAAGTAAACTAGTAAAACTCTGGCTTGAAATATAGCCTTTAAGGATACCCTATGGTAACTATGAAAGACCTTTTAGAATGTGGTGTACACTTCGGACACCAAACTCGTCGTTGGAACCCGAAAATGAAAAAATATATTTTTGGTGTTCGTAAAAATATCTATATTATAGATTTACAAAAAACTTTACGTTATTTCCGTAACACATATACAATCGTTATGGATGCCGCTGCTGAAGGGCAAACTGTATTATTTGTTGGTACTAAAAAACAAGCTCGTAACTCTGTAAGAGATGCTGCTATCGCTTGTAACATGCCATATGTAGATAACAGATGGTTAGGTGGTATGCTTACTAACTTCCCAACTATTCAAAAATCTATTCGTAAACTTGATGTTATTACTGAAATGCAAGAGAATGGTCAAATTGATCTTTTAACTAAAAAAGAAGCTTTAATGCTTTCTAGAAAAAAAGAGAAACTAGAATCATATTTCGGTGGTATCCGTGGTATGAAAAAACTTCCTGATATGTTATTTGTTGTTGATGCAGTAAAAGAACACATCGCTGTTTTAGAAGCTAGATGTCTTGGTATTCCAGTTGTTGCTCCACTAGATACTAACTGTGACCCGGATTTAATCACTTACCCAATTCCTGGTAATGATGATGCAATCCGTTCAATTCAGCTTTTCTGTCGTGAAATGACTGCTGCAATTAATGAAGGTAAAGCTCTTAGAGACGCACCTGCGGAAGAAGAAGAAACTGACTCTTCAGAAGTAGCTGAGGCGACTGAAGCACCAGCTCAAACAGAGGAAGCGTAGTCATGGCAGTTACAGCAGCACAAGTAAAAGAATTACGCGCAGCTACTGATGCGCCGATGATGGATTGTAAAAAAGCTCTTGTTGAAAATGACGGAGATATGGAAAAAGCGACAGCTTGGCTAAAAGAGCGTGGTATTGCAAAAGCAGCGAAAAAAGCTTCTGAGCGTGTTGCGGCTGAAGGTCTTGTTGGTCTTAAAATTGCTGATGACTTTTCTAAGGCTACTGTTGTTGAGATTAACTCAGAGACTGACTTTGTTGCTAAAAATGAAGGTTTCCAGAACTTAGTTCTTAAAACTACTGAAGAGATTTATTCAAATAACCATGCTGATGTAGACGCTGTTATGGCAACAGAGTTTGGTAGATATTTTACTGAAGAAACAGCTAAAATTGGTGAAAAAATTGAACTTCGTCGTTTTGGTACTTTAGAAGCTGAAGATGATACTATCGCAATGAATGCGTATGTTCACTCAAATAACCGTATAGCTGTTATTGTAAAAGCAAAATGTGATTCAGCAAAAACTGCTGAGGGTATGAAAGATGTAATGAAGCAAGTTGCTATGCACGCATCAGCAATGAAACCAACTACTCTTTCTTACAAAGATTTTGATGCTGAGTACGTAGAGAGTGAAACAAAAGGTAGAATTGAGGCTATTAAGAAAGAGAATGAAGAGTTAGCTCGTCTTAAAAAACCTCTTAAAAATGTACCTTTATTTGTTTCTATGATGCAATTAACTGAAGAAGTTCTAGCAAAAGCTGAAGCTGATATTAAAGAGACTTTAAAAGAGCAGGGTAAACCTGAAAAAATCTGGGACAAAATCATCCCTGGTTCTTTAGCTCGTTTTATAGATGATAATACAACTTTAGATAAAGAGCAAGCTCTTTTAGATCAAACTTATGTACTTGATGACAAAAAAACTGTAGCAGAAGCTGTTGAAGCTGCAGCTAAGTCTCTTGGCGGAACTGCTGAAATCGTTGATTTCATCCGTCTTGAGGTTGGTGAAGGAATTGAGAAAGCTGAAGATGATTTTGCTGCAGAAGTTGCTGCACAAATGGGTTAATCCTTAGGATTAATTTTACTCTTTTTTACAAAAGGCTAGGACTTAGGTCTTAGCCTTTTTTTTTGCCTAATTTTTATGGACTATAGCCGTAAAAGTTTTACTGAAAATAAGAACCATTTCTACGCACTTCTGCTATAATCATTCTATGAATTTACTATCTGCACAAAATTTATCACATACTTTTGAATATGAACTTTTTAATGATGTTTCATTGGAATTACAGGAAAAAGAATCAATAGCAATTATTGGTGTAAGTGGTAGTGGAAAATCAACTTTATTACATATTTTGTCAACTCTTTTAAAAGTAGATAAAGGGAGTGTTTCTCTTTTAGGCGAAGATATCTCGAGTCTTAAAAAAGCAAAATTAGCTAAACTAAAAAGAGATTCTTTAGGACTTATATTTCAGTCTCATTATCTTTTTAAGGGTTTTAGTGCTTATGAAAATTTAGAAGTTGCATCTATACTTAGTAATGAACCTATAGATAATCAACTCTTAAAGAGATTGAAAATTTTAGAACCTATAAACCAAAAGGTAACAGAACTTTCTGGTGGCCAACAGCAACGTGTTTCAATTGCTAGAGTTTTGACAAAAAAACCACGAATAATTTTTGCAGATGAACCAACCGGAAATCTAGATAAAGAGACAGCTCATGAAGTAATGCAACTCTTTTTTGAATATATACAAGCGCAAAACGCAGGTATGATTCTTGTAACTCACGATGAAGAGTTGGCATATATGTGTCAGAGCGTATATAAACTCGAAAACAAAGAGCTTGTTAAAGTAAAATAATGGCTTGGGTAGAACTATTTAATGAAACAAATGTTGTTGCCTTTGTCTTACTTTTTTTCAGATTTGCAGCACTTTTTATAGCAACCCCAATATTCTCACATCAAAATATTCCTATGACAATAAAGGCTGCTATGGCTTTTTTCTTTACTGTGGTTTTTTATGGGTCTTTACCTCCTTTAGCAATCTCAATAGATGTTCCAACTATAGTCCTTGCAATTTTGAGTGAGTTGATGTTTGGTCTTGCTATAGGAATAGTTTTACTCCTTGCCTATAATGTTATAACTTTCGCTGGTGGTCAAATATCATTTATGATGGGTTTTTCAATGGCCAGCGCAATTGATCCTCAAACGGGAGTATCAATGCCTATTATTTCACAATTTCTATCCCTAATGGCTCTTATGGTTTTAATGGCAATGGATCTGCATCATTGGATGTTACTGTATATTGACAGCTCTTTAAGTACACTTCCTCTTGGTGGATTTTTAATGAGTGAAGACCTTTTTAATTATATAATTCATGCTGCATCAAATATGTTTGTAGTTGGTTTCATGATTGCGTTTCCTATTATAGCCCTGTCTTGGCTAGCAGATGTAATCTTTGGAATGCTTATGAAAACTATGCCTCAATTTAACCTTTTAGTTATTGGTTTTCCTATTAAAATTATGGTTGCGTTTGGAGTATTGATAGCTACTTTAACAGCAACTATGCTCATCCTTAAAGGACAGATGCAAGAAGCGTTTAATGCCTTGGAGATGTTTTTTTAGTTTTTTTTGATACAATAATGAGAATAAACCCAACTAAGGAACATAAGTGAAAATTTTACTTTTAAATGACAATCCAGTTGTAAATAAGCTAGTAACATTAAGCGCACAGAAAACTTCTGATGAACTAGAAATAGTTGACTCAGTAGATGCAATAGCATCAAATGAGTATGATCTTCTGGTAGTTGATGACACTATGTACAGCGAGGATATGTTTGAACAAATTAAAAGTAAAATTACCTTTTCTTCATCACTTTATATCTGCGCTAGGGATGCGGCCAAGATTGATACTTTTACAACTACCCTTAAAAAGCCTTTTCTTCCTACAGACTTAGTAGAACTTTTTTCAAAATTATCAAAAGAGTTAAGTGAAACTATCTTAGCTCCTGAAGAAGTAAAAAAAGATGTAAATGAAGCAGAGGAGTTGGATGAAGAAGAAGTTCTAGTTGATGAAAAAATATCTGAAGAACTAGATTTGGATGATTTAGATTTAACTCTTGATGATGATTTAGAACTTGATGATCTCTCTTTGGGTGATGAAGATGATCTGACCTTAGAAGATGGGCAAGAGAATGAAGAGTTGATAGAAGATGCACTCACACTTGATGATGAATTCTCTTTAGAAGATAATGATTTAAGTTTTGATGATGAAGATTTTGAAGATAGTGAGAGCGTTTTAGATGATGAAGAGGCTCAAAAAGTTAAAGATTTACTCGATGAAACAAGCGATGATGAAGATTTGGATTTAGATGATGAATTGACTTTTGATGACGATGAAACAGAGCTCGAAGAAAAGAGTGAAAATAGCTTTGAAGAACTGGATGATCTAGAACTCGATGATGACGAACTTACTCTTGATGAAGATGATACGATACAAGAAGTGGAGAAACCTATGCAAGAGATGAGTGAGTTATCAGCACTTGAAGAGCTTTCCAATGAGTTTGATATGGAAGATGAAGATGCTCTTGATAAGAAAGAATCAGAAGAAACACAAATACTAAAAGATGAATTTTCTGATGAGCTTGATAGCTTAGAGCTTGAGGAAGCAGATGATGAAGAGTTGTCTGATGACTTTGATGAGTTAGAGCTTGATGAAACAGACTTGGAGACTCAAATTCAAGAGGCTGTTAGTGAATTAACTGAAGAAGATTTGGAAGGTGAACTTGATACAGATGTTCTTTTAGATATTGCATCGAGCGAGATTGACTCATTTGATTCTTTAACTTCAGAGAGTATAAAGCTTGCACTCAATGAAGAAGTCGAAACAGAAAAAACTGATGCCTTGGAAATTGAAGATTTAAAAGAAACGCAAGTAGAAGAATCAGAGGTTCTTGCAGAAGAAATACAAGGATTAGAGGCACTTGAAAATTTATTAGAAATACTTAAGAATAAAAATATACTAGCTTCTATAAAAGGACAAAAAATTAATATAAATATAACAATAGGTGAAGAGTAGTGATTGAGCATAATGGTGTTGTACTGGTTTTATCGGGTCCGAGCGGAGCTGGAAAAAGTTCTTTAATAGATAAGATAGTTGATGATATAGGGGATTATTATTTTTCTATTTCTACAACAACTCGTCCTATGCGTGAGGGGGAAAAAGAGGGTGTTCATTATCATTTTGTCAGTGAAGAAGAATTCCTTGAAGATATAAATGAAGATCATTTTTTGGAACACGCTGTTGTTCATGGAAATTATTATGGAACATCACTTAAGCCGGTGAAAGAAGCTTTGCACCAAGGAAAATTAGTCATCTTTGATATTGATGTTCAAGGTAATACTGCTATTAACAATAGATTAGGTGATATTACTACATCAGTGTTTATCACTCCTCCAAGTCTCTCAGAATTAAAAAGAAGGTTAATTAGTCGTTCTACAGACTCTGATGATGTGATTGAGAACCGTCTAAATATGGCTAAACGAGAGATACAAAGGACTTCAGAGTATGATTATTTAATCGTAAATGATGATTTAGATGTGGCTGCTGACGTTCTTAGGCAAATTGCAATAACAGCAAGATTAAAAATTCCAACTGACAGAATAAATAATTTTGTGCAAGAATGGGAAAATAAATAACAATATTTTTGATAAATTTATCTGATAAGAGTAGTTACAGCAAATTGTCGATATACTCACGAATTAAAAAATAAAAATAAGGATATATAATATGGGAATGCCTGGTGGAACAGAATTATTAAT
>JGI997J19993_1000339_pt1 | contig 14787 bp, 14 predicted proteins | sample Etolagbewater25m_FD_19993 | JGI IMG/M metagenome (IMG submission 19993)
CACTGGTCTGAGCGTACAAAACAGGGTGACCGTGCGGAACTTGAGAGTGTTTCTGAAAATGATCTGATTTGGCGCAAGGTCACGTCCAGATTAGAGTTTTGCCAAGCGGCGGGTTGTCAGTCGGAATCCGGTTGTTTTTACCCGATTGTTAAAGAGCGCGCAGCCGAAGCTCAAGTATTGGTGGTTAACCATCATCTATTTTGTGCTGATCTAGCTTTACGCGAACAAGGGTTTGGGGAGTTGTTGCCCGATGCAGACATCTATATTTTCGATGAAGCACATCAGCTCCCTGATATTGCTGCCCAATTTTTGGGTTTCTCTATTACTCGAGGGCAACTCGAAGAGTTAGTACGCGATATTCGTCAAGCTCAAAAGCAAGAGTCTCCTGACAGTCAATCGATTGCTGATTTAGCAGCCAAGTTTGAACAGCAACTTAAAGTGCTTAATGAGATATTTGGTAAGTGGGACAAGCGTTGGACTTGGGAGCAGCTTGAAACAGACAAACCGTTTAATGAAGCCATTAAGACACTGCGTAATTTACTTGGCTTTTTGGTGGAAAGCCTTAAAGAGATTACTGAACGAGGCAAACAGATTAGCGCTGTTTATAAGCGTGCTAAAGACTTTGAGTCACAATTTACTGAATGGATGATGCAAACCTCAGAAAACAAAATTCGTTGGGTTGAATCCTCCCAAGCCCGATTTAAATTTAACTTAACTCCGTTAAGCGTGGCCGCACCTTTTAGTCGGCAACGTGAAGAGATTGGTGGTGCTTGGTTATTTACGTCCGCAACGTTAAGTGTGCGTGATAATTTTGACTATTTTGCCCATCGTTTAGGGTTAGGTGATGCTAAAACCAGTCGTTGGCCAAGTCCGTTTGATTACCAAAAACAAGGGGTTATTTATCACCCCGTGGGCTTGCCGGAACCGAGAAATCCAGACTACATCAAAATATGTTTACGTGCGGCTTGGCCTTTGTTAAAAGCTAGTAAAGGTCGTGCTTTTATGTTGTTTACTAGCCACCGAGCTTTGCAAGAGGCGCATGCCATTTTGAAACAACACTGGCACGGTAAATTATTAGTGCAAGGCGAGCAACCAAAATTAACCCTACTCGCGGAGTTTAAAAAACAGGATGATGTGATTTTGTTAGGCACCAGTAGTTTCTGGGAGGGCGTTGATGTGAAAGGGGAAGATTTACAATTGGTCATTATCGATCGTATTCCATTTGCACCGCCAGATGATCCTATTGTGAAAGCGCGAGAAGCTTTTCTGAAAGAGAAAGGACTTAATGGATTTGTACATTTTCAGCTTCCAGAAGCGGTCATGGCGATGAAGCAGGGTGCAGGCAGATTGATTCGTGATGTGACCGATACGGGGGTTTTAATGTTGTGTGACCCGCGTTTAAGCACTAAACAGTATGGGTCGGTGATTCGCGCCAGCTTACCGAATTTTCCATGGGTTTACGACGCTGAACAGGCGATTAAAAAACTCACCGTTGCTAATACCTCAGACCAATCAGTAAAAGCTGAAACACCAATAAAAGATGCATAAACCTTACAGCACTTTTATAGCCTCTGCTGTTCAGTTGGTTAAGGAGTGCTTGCCTTGCAAACGATTAAAATTTACTATCAACTCACTCATTAAGACTTAAATTAAGAAATCCGTTTATGAAAACTATTTTAGCAATTGAAACCTCCACGGCAGCTTGCTCGGTTGCTCTACTTCACCAAGGGCAAATGTTTCATATATTTGAAATGCTGCCTCAGCGTCATGCACATCGAGTGTTAGAGATGGTAGACGAGGTGTTACAACAGGCCAAGGTAACTGACGCTGAGATTGATTATTTGGCGTATGGCGAGGGGCCAGGTGCGTTTACCGGCATTCGAATTGCAACCGGTGTTATTCAGGGCTTGGCTCTGGGTTGGAATAAACCCGTAATTGCGGTTTCATCGTTAGAGTCAATGGCGTTTTCAGGGGTGTCAAAACTGTTAGCAGATGACGATAAATCGACTGACAATTTCGTTCAACCATTAAACTGGGTTGCCTTAATGGACGCCAGAATGAATGAGATTTATTGGCAAACAGGAACCTATGATTTAAATTCACACGCTTGGAGTGCCGAATCAGCAGAGTTGCTAAGCGAAGAGCTTATTCAAGCTCGTTTAGCTGAAAAAACCGCACGGGTTTTTGGTGATATTGATGCAGCCTATCCGAGTTTAGTTGCGCAGATAACCGATTGGCAGGCACGTTTGCCTTCGGCAAAAGCGGTAGCAGAACTTGCAGAGATGAAACAGACTTCAGCAAAGTTTATTTCTGAGCAAGTTCCTCTTCCCGTCTATTTACGAAATAATGTTGCCGAAACCACAGCGCAGCGTATGGCTAAAAAAGCAAATCAATAAGCACCAAACATAATTGTCATAACAATGTGTTAATTGCTTAAAATTTAAGCACATGACAAGAACATTAAGACTTTATTACATTTTTTGACGTTTACCTTTGCTTACGCACAATCTTATCCACAGCAAATGTGGAAAACAATGGACCTAAGTATTTAGATATTTAAGAACCCAGGAGCTCAAAATGCATCGTTATCACTCTATTTTAGTCGCTGTTGATTTTTCAGAACACAGTCAGAAAGCGTTATTAAGGGGTATTGAGATGGCTAAACGCTATGAAGCGGCCATTAAGGTGGTCCATGTTATGGAGTTACCCACTTATCCTGTTTTGGAAGATGTTGCCGTCCTCGGCATGCCTGGCGTTTGGGATACGGAATTAACCGAACAAATAAAGACTTCAGCAAAGCAACGCCTCGATACGCTACTCATACAATCTGGTTTAAAATTGGAACAAGGAACCTTAGTAATCGGCAATGCCAAAACAGAAATTTTGAATTATGCTGAGAAAATCAATGCCGATTTAATTGTCATGGGCAGTCATGGCGTTCGTGGTTTTGCAAAGTTATTAGGTTCTACGGTAGACAGGGTTATACACCAAGCTAAATGCGATGTTTTAGCCATTTATTTAAACGATACATCAAATAATACATAACAAACAGATAGGTTTATTAAATGTTAAAAAAATTATATTGGTTAAAGTCAGCAGGCCTGCTGATTTTTGTTTTGAGCTTTTCTCAGGCAGTAAAAGCCAGCGATTTTGTTAAAGGCGAAACGGTTTTTGTTGCGTTTCCAGCAACCAATATTAAGGATGATGCTTTTATTGTTGGTAAGGTGACGGCTCACGCTAAAAGTGGAGATTATCAAGTTGCGGTTTTAGACTATGTAGAAGGGCACGATTACGGTTCATCATGTGTCCCGATTAGTAAATATGAAAACCAAGATCAAGGAATGGGAAATGGCTGGGAGATTTGGACAGATACAACAAAATTAGATACCCAGCAGCTTGAATATATCGTGCCAAAAGAGAAGGTGCTAAAACTAGCCTACGGCAAATTGTATTTTGTAGAACGAAACAATGTGTATATTGTTTTTGGTCGTTGGAAGTCGGATGCACCAATGCTAACGTTAGACAGAATGGATCAAGCTATAAGCCAAGCAATGTCGGCGGGCCTGTCAGAAATGGCACCCGCATTTGAGTTGGCTAAATTGCATCGTATGAGTTATTACGGTGATTATGGACGTCCATTGATGCCTTTTGAGAGTATTGAACCCCTCAATGTCGCAGTCGATTCAGTTTTTGAATCGTTTAAAGCAAGCCCAGAATTAGAAGCCTTATGGCGCGCTAAGCCACGTGATTGGCCAGCGATCAGTCAAACCACTAAAAACTACTTTTTGGTAGAAGCGATTGATAAAGTGGTTAGAGATGCAAAAAATGCCCTATATGCAGAGGGTTTAGATCAAGCTGATCCGTCAAGTATCGAAACATTAAAAATAAAACTAGCTCGCTTAAAACGCTAATAAATAGATAAAAAAAGAGGGATTTATGAATCCCTTTTTTTTTGTTTGGTGTTTAAATAAACGTGAACAACAGATTGAAAAACTACATCGGGTGTTTGTAGTATTCGGCATTTAAGTATTCTGCTAATTGTTCAACTTCGTCTTCAAAAAAACCAGTATTTAAGTTATCGTTACAAAATTGCACCATTTTAACCAGTTTGGGGTAAGTGTCGGTTTTGCTTGGGTCGTAAGGTTGAGCAGCATGACATTTCATGCAGTTAGCCTGGTCGTGTAATGCTTTTCCAGGAAGTTCTGAAGCGAGCGCAGCGTGACTCATCAGCGCGCCTAAAACTAAACCAGGTAAAACCATTGAGTATCGTTTTTTCATAAAAGCTCCATACTGTTTAAGTTGTTGTAAACAAGTTTTTATTTTACTGATTTATAAAAAAATAAATGCTAATTAAATTTATTGATACATAACAAAATTTATATCGACAATGACTGATATTAGTTGATACTGAGCATCCCATTTATTTAAGGAATTATTCATGAGTGAAGTCACTTACATTAAAGGCAAGGACGCCTGTTTAGAAGACTCAATTTCACGTATGCAAACCATACTAAAACAAGCGGGATTTGAGATTGCTGAGGCTTCTTGGTTAAACCCCGTTCCCAGTGTCTTCTCGGTACACATTCATGATAAAACCTGCCCGGGTTTATTTACCAATGGCAAAGGCACCAGTCGTAAATCGACCTTGGCAAGTGCATTAGGTGAGTTTTTAGAGCGACTCTCAACCAATTACTTTTTTTCGGATTATTGGTTGGAATCGAATTTTAAAGCGTGTGACGATACGTGGCTCTATTACCCAGATGAAAAAAACATCGCTTTAAAAGATTTTAAACAGTGTTTAACGCCAGAGCTTTGGACGTTTTACGACAAACAGAATGATTATCAGCCAGAAGATTTACTTGGCTTTAACGACAGCGCGGACACCATTCGTACGCTGCCTTTAGTGGCTCAGAAAACCGGTGAATCCGTCTATTTTCCGATGAGTCTGTTTAGTAACCTTTATGCAAGTAATGGGCTCTCAGCAGGCAATACCTTTTTGGAAGCGCAAGTCCAAGGCTTATCGGAAGTGTTTGAGCGATGGGTCAAAAATAAAATCATGCGCGAAAACCTCTGCTTGCCAGAAGTGCCAGACGAAGTGGTCAATCAATTTAAAGAGGTCGTTGCGGCACGTGATGCCTTGATAAAAGAGGGCATTGAACTTTCCATTCGTGATGCCTCATTAGGCGGTCAATTTCCAGTGATTAACGTCACACTGTTTGAACAAAAAACCGGACGTTGCTTTGCCTCTTTTGGTGCGCATCCTATCTTTGAAGTGGCTTTAGAGCGTACTTTAACGGAGTCGTTGCAAGGCCGCCAACTGGGAAATTTAGACGGTTTCCAAACGCCGGTATTTGATGCCGATGCCGTAGCCGAAGATGAAAATATTGAAAATCACTTTATCGACTCTAGTGGGTTGATTCATGCTCGTTTTGTTTCCAGTAAATGTGATTATGAATTTGTACATTGGGATTTTTCAGGGTCAACGGAATCTCAATGGCAAAAGTTAGTCCAATTGGTGCATGAGCAAAAAACCGATGTCTACGTTGCACAATATGGTCATTATGATTTTCCAACTTGTCGTTTGGTGGTGCCAGGTATGTCGGAAATATACCCGTGTGAAGAGCTGATTGAAAGTAACCAGAATATTGGCCGAGCATTGCGTGATCACCTAATTACACTGACTAAAGATTCGGATTTTACTGCCTGTCTTGATGAAGTCGACGCGTTAGGTTTAAGTGAGCATCAAGGGGTGGCTTCATTGATTGGTTTAATGCCAGATCCAGGAAGTTTTTGGTCACAAATTCAAGTGTCGGACTTGCGTTTTTGGTTGGCTTTAGCCGCTGGAGACCATGAAACCGCTTTAGAAGCGTTACAAGAAGCGTTGTATTTTGTGGATGCGGCCAGTGAACGTGGCGTTCGTTATAAAGCGTTTGAATATGCGTTAGAGATGACGCTTGCAGATCAGGTGTGTAAAACAGCGTTTGAAACCTTATTTGGTAAAGCGCTAAGCGAAAAGGTTTGGCTGGGCATCGAGGCGACAGAAATCTTTTTTGGCGCAGAAATCGGTTTGGAGATTTTTAATGCTTCGCAGCGACATCAGGCGATGTTATTCATTTATGAGAAGAGTCGAGAAGTGAAAACGTGTAACGCTTAAATTCAAGCGATAAAAAAACCTGCCTATCTATTTTTAGAGAGGCAGGTTTTTTATTGCCAATTAGAAAGACTTGATTAGAAGTCGTAAATCACTGTTAATGTGGTTTGCGTATCTGTCTTTTCAGCATCCGCACCAGGATCACTGTTGTGGCGGTATTGAAAGCCAGCTTTCAAGCTTAGGTCACCCGCTAGCGCAACTTTTAAGCCTGAGTTAGTTTCAAATTTTGTTTGGTTGTCGCCTGCGTAAACAATCGCATCCTGCGTAAACGCAACGTGTTCATTAATCTGATAGGCGTAATCGGCTTTTAAACGCAAAATCATTTGGTCTTCATCTTCAGCAACAATGTAGTTGGTGTTCTGGAAACCGATACCCGCTTCGCCTTTCAGTAAGTGCTTGTCGTTTTTAAGTAAGGTTTTACCCAAACCAAATGTATAGAGTGAATCCAGTTCTAAGTCGGCAAAGTCGTCTTTTTCAAAACGAGCTTGTACAAAACTGTAATAACTTTTATCTTCTGCGTAAAAACGGTTGTATTGTAAATCTGCAACATAGCGTTCCTGAGTTTGAACATCGTTTTCAGACTTGTTGTTTACCGAGAAAGCACTTTTCACTTCGTAAACCGGTTGAATGTAATCAATCTTGACAGCGCCTAAAACACTTTGGCTCTCTGTGTTACCCGTGTTTTTGGTAAAACCAAATTCACCGGCCCCTTTTAGACCACTTTCATCGGCTAAGGCGTTTAAGCTTGCTAGGGATAGCAGTGCCACAGAGGCTATTTTAAAAGAGCGTTGTTTCATATTTTAAGTCTCAACTTTAAAGGTTAATTAAGTTTATTTAAAAAGATTATAGATTAATTTTATACCTGTTTTCAAAGTTAAATACCTGAAATCCAATTAGGTAATCAGGCCGCTAAGTTTTAAACGACTTTAAGTAATTTAGTTAAGAATAAAATTTGAGAGATTAGTACGCTTATTTAGAGGGAATTTTGTTAGAATAAGCAGTTACTTCGTAGTTGATTTGATAATGGAATTGAAGCATGAAATTAGACTTTTTAGATTTTGAACAACCTATAGCCGAGCTTGAAGCAAAGATTGACGAACTTCGTCATATGGATGGCGGTGGTATGGACTTAATTCAAGAGATTGCAAGCTTGGAAGAGAAAAACAAAAGCTTAACCGAGTCTATTTTCAAAAACTTAACGGACGTTCAAGTCGCGCAAGTTGCCCGTCATCCACAGCGTCCTTATACCTCTGATTACATCAAATCTATCTTCACTGACTTTAAAGAGTTACATGGAGACCGAGCATTTTCTGATGATTGGGCGATTATCGCAGGATTAGCGCGTATTGATGGTCAATCGGTGATGGTCATTGGTCAAGAAAAAGGCCGCGATACCAAAGAAAAAATCAAACGTAATTTTGGTATGCCACGTCCAGAAGGGTATCGTAAAGCGTTACGTTTAATGAAAACTGCAGAACGTTTTGGTTTGCCAATTATTACCTTTATTGACACGCCAGGTGCTTATCCAGGGATTGATGCGGAAGAGCGTGGCCAGAGTGAGGCGATTGCGCGTAACTTAATTGAAATGGCCGAACTTAAAGTGCCGGTTATTTGCACCGTTATTGGTGAAGGGGGTTCTGGTGGTGCTTTAGCAATCGGTGTTGGTGATGTCACTATGATGATGCAATACAGTACCTATTCGGTTATTTCACCAGAGGGGTGTGCATCGATACTCTGGAAAAATGCTGCCAATGCAAAAGATGCTGCAGAAGCGCTTGGGATTACCGCTACCCGCTTGAATCAATTAGGGTTAGTTGAGCAAATTATTCCTGAACCAATGGGTGGGGCTCATCGTAACCCTCAGCAAGCTGCCGATAACTTAAAAATTGCGCTTAAAGTGCAATTAGCTCAATTGGTTGAGCAGCCAATTGATGAGCTATTAGATGCCCGTTATCAGCGTTATATGAGTTATGGTAACTTTGAAGAGGCTTAATGCCCCTTTGTTTCCAAATCCTGTCTTTATGTCAATTTAGCAAATTTTAAATCACTGGTGATTTCTTAATCTCAGTGATTTTTTTATTTACAGTGTTTTTTAAGGCTCAATACACTATTTTGAAAACTTTGTATCCGACACTCTTAGCAGAAATTGAGCGCTTTAAACAGCTGACTCAAGCTCAAAGATATCTCGTCGCTTTTAGTGGTGGTTTAGATTCGACGGTTCTTTTACATCTACTTACCCGAGATAACCTCTCTTTAAAGCGAACACAAGCACTGTATGTTGATCATCAAATTCAATCTGAATCTGCTGCGTGGGCATTGCACTGCCAAACGATTTGTAAAAATTGGATGGTAGATTTGCAGTGCGTTAAGGTCACTCTTGACACAAAGACTCGCCAAGGGGTTGAGGCGAAAGCGCGTAAAGCCAGATATCAAGCACTTTATCATGCGTTACAACCCAATACGCTTCTGTTAACGGCACATCATCAGCGTGATCAAGCAGAAACCTTTTTGTTGAACTTAACACGCGGCAGTGGAGTGGCGGGTTTAGCCGCTATGCCTTACCAAAAGACAATCACGTTAGAGAGTGGTGAGCAAAGCTTGCATTTTCGACCTCTGTTAAAGGTTCCTTATTCTGAATTAGTCGCTTACGCAACACGCCACAAACTCAGCTGGGTTGAAGACCAAAGTAATTACGATAATCGTTATGCACGTAACCAAGTTCGCAATCAATTACTTCCAGAATTTGAGCAGGCCTGCCCAGTTATTCAGCAGCAGATACAACGGGCAGCAAGTCATCAAGCGGAAGCGTTGGATTTATTGGATAGATTGGCGGAACAAGATTTGAAACTGGGCGAATTTAATCAGTACTCAATCAAACTCGTCAGTTACCAAAAACTTGACTGGCCAAGTTTGAAAAATGTGTTACGACTGTGGGCGAAATCGTGTTTAAACGTGTCATTCAACTTTGACCAATTGGCGTGGATTAAACGCTACGCACTTGATGCAAAGTCGGTCTCTGCGAGTTCTAAACTACAGCATGGCGCCCTAAAGCTCTATCGAGAAAAGATGTACTATGTTGCTGATATTTATAAAGAATACGAATTTAACTTAGTTGATTTTACAGCACGTCTAAAATCACCCAGTCAGTTTGAGTCAGGTCTAAGGTGCACCATGCCGATGCCAACTTTTGAGCTGCTTTTACCCCAAGAGTGGCTGAATAAATACCACGCTAAATTAACCATTCGAAACCTTAAAGAAAGCGATCAAGTGAATCGCAATAAACTCAAAAAGTGGTTTCAAGAACAGGGGATATCCACTTGGCAAAGAGTCTCATGGCCAATACTTTGTTTAGATAATTTACCGTTTTTGTTGTGTGGAGCCAACTTAAAAAAAGGGGCATTAAACCCTGAACAATTTCAAAAGCATTACGCACAATTAGGCTGCTTGCATGAGGAATCTAAAACGATTCGTTATCTGTTTGCAGAGATAGATGTGATTGAGTTTTTTCAAAGTGAGGATTAAGCGGTATCAGAGAAATGAGAAAACAGGCTAAAATCCACTTTTTAAGAGTAGTTTTGTTTGTTGTAACCGTTAAATAACATTGCTGAAATACAGGATTTGGACTATAATTCCCTCCCATTCTGATTCATCTAATTCTTAGATTCAAAACGTTCAATAAAGTGTAGATTAATGACTAAATTTATTTTTGTGACAGGTGGGGTTGTTTCATCCTTAGGTAAAGGGATCGCTGCGGCATCCTTGGGTGCCTTACTAGAAGCGCGTGGCCTCAGAGTCAGCATGTTAAAAATGGATCCGTATATCAACGTTGATCCAGGCACGATGAGCCCGCTTCAGCACGGTGAGGTATTTGTAACCGATGATGGTGCCGAGACCGATTTAGATCTTGGGCACTATGAACGTTTTGTACAGCGTCACTTTAAACGTCGTAATAGCTTCTCTACCGGACAAGTTTACGAGAGTGTTATCCGTAATGAACGTCGAGGTGATTACCTAGGTGGCACGGTTCAAGTGATTCCTCATATTACAGACGAAATTATTCGCCGTATTAAATACGCAGCTTCGGCCGCTGATATTGCACTGGTTGAAGTAGGCGGAACGGTAGGCGATATAGAATCTTTACCTTTCTTAGAAGCGATTCGCCAATTAAGCATTGAAGTTGGGCGTGATAAAGCCTTGTTTATGCACTTGACGTTGTTGCCTTATATCGCGGTGGCCGGTGAGGTTAAGACTAAGCCAACCCAGCACTCTGTGAAAGAGTTACGTTCTATTGGTATCCAGCCTGATGTTCTAATCTGTCGCTCAGAAATTCCGTTAGCCGATAACGAAAAGCGTAAGATTGCGTTGTTTACGAATGTTCCGGAAAAAGCAGTTATCAGTTCGCTTGACGCACGCACGATTTATGAAGTGCCTCGTATGTTACATGAGCAAGGTTTAGATGATTTAGTCATTGATCGTTTCCGTCTGTCAGGCACACCGGCTGCAAACTTATCGGATTGGGATAAAGTCGTGTTTGACCAACTTAATCCAGTCAAATCGGTCGAAATTGCCATGGTGGGTAAATACGTCGATTTAACAGAAGCCTATAAATCATTAATTGAAGCTTTAATTCACGCTGGCATTCACACAAAAACAAAAGTCAATATCCACTATTTAGACTCCGAAGAACTTGAAACCACCGGTGTTGATGTTCTGAAAACCATGGATGCTGTTTTGGTGCCAGGGGGCTTTGGCTCTCGCGGGGTTGAAGGGAAGATTCAAGCGATTCAATTTGCGCGTGAGAACAAAGTACCTTACTTAGGGATTTGTTTGGGCATGCAGATGGCGGTGACCGAATTTGCTCGCCATGTTGCAGGCCTTGAAGGTGCGCATAGTACTGAACTTAATCCTAATACACCGCACCCTGTAGTCGCCTTGATTACTGAGTGGACCGATGAACAGGGGCAAACAGTAGAGCGTGATGAAAATGCTGATTTAGGTGGCACAATGCGTTTAGGTGCGCAAAACTGCCACTTAAAACCAGGCTCTAAAATTGCTGAAGTGTATGGCGGTGAGTTAATTAGCGAACGTCACCGTCATCGCTATGAAGTGAATGAAGGGTATGTGGCAAGACTTGAGCAAGCAGGACTTATATTTGCAGGTCGTTCAGAAGATGGTAGTTTGGTAGAAACCATTGAAATTGCTGATCACCCTTGGTTTGTTGCCTGTCAGTTCCACCCAGAATTTACCTCTACGCCACGTAATGGTCACCGACTGTTCACGGCGTTTGTGGAAGCCGCAAACACTCATAAAGCATCGCAAGAGAGTAACTAAATGAAATTATGTCACTTTGAAGCTGGAATTGATCAGCCGTTGTTTTTAATTGCAGGGCCATGCGTTATTGAATCAGAGCAACTTGCTTTGGATACGGCAGGCCTGCTTAAAGAGATGACTGATGAACTCGGTATTCCTTTTATTTACAAATCCTCTTATGACAAAGCAAACCGAACTTCTACTAGCAGTTTTCGTGGTTTAGGGGTTGATGAAGGCTTAAGAATTTTACAAAAGGTCAAAGACGAAATCGGTGTTCCCGTCTTAACCGATGTGCATGAAGATACGCCTTTAGATGAAGTTGCTTCGGTAGTTGACGTGATGCAAACGCCCGCGTTTTTGGTTCGTCAAACCAACTTTATTCAAAACGTTTGTCGTCAAGGTATTCCCGTCAATATTAAAAAAGGCCAGTTTCAAGCACCTTGGGATATGGACCAAGTGGTTGCTAAAGCTCGTGAAGTGGGTAATGAAAATATTATGGTCTGTGACCGTGGGACTTCATTTGGCTACAACACCTTAGTTTCAGACATGCGCGGTTTGCCAAGAATGCGTCAAACGGGTTGTCCAGTGGTATTTGATGCTACGCACTCAGTTCAACAGCCGGGTGGTCAAGGTTCCACCTCCGGCGGACAGCGCGAAATGGTTCCGGTTTTAGCCCGTTCGGCGGTCGCGGCAGGTATCTCTGGATTATTTATGGAAACCCATCCTGATCCAGCGAACGCATTAAGTGATGGTCCAAACATGTGGCCAATCCATAACTTAAAACCGTTGTTACAAACCTTAAAACGATTAGATGACTTGGTTAAGGCTGAAGGATTCATTGAAGACACTTTTAAGTATTAACCGAACAACCGAATAAATAGAGAGTGTCACACCGCTGCAATATCCGTGGTTTATAGTCACTCAGATTCATAATTTTTTAGAAAAGATAGGAAATAATAATGTCATTGATTAAAGATATTAAAGCACGCCAAGTGATCGATTCACGTGGTAACCCAACCGTTGAAGCGGACGTAATGTTAGAAGATGGCTCTTTTGGACGTGGTATTTCACCTTCTGGTGCCTCTACCGGTTCACGTGAAGCGATTGAATTACGCGATGGTGATAAATCAGTTTACGGTGGTAAAGGTGTTTTAACTGCAGTTAATAACATTAATACAGAGATTAAATCCGCGTTAGTGGGTCAAGACGCGATGGATCAAGCTGCAATCGACAACATGATGATTGAACTTGACGGTACGCACAACAAAGCGCGTTTAGGTGCCAACGCCATTTTAGCGGTTTCTATTGCAGTTGCACGCGCAGCGGCTGAGTCAAAAGGCGTTCCTTTATACGCTTACCTAAAAACAGATACTTACCAGATGCCAGTTCCGATGATGAACATCATCAACGGTGGTGAGCACGCAGATAACTCGGTAGACTTCCAAGAGTTCATGATTATGCCAGTTGGCGCGCCAACCATGTCTGAAGCGATTCGTTACGGTGCGGAAGTCTTCCACGCACTTAAGAAAGTATTAGCAGATAAAGGCTATAACACAGCCGTTGGTGATGAAGGTGGTTTTGCGCCAGACCTTAAGTCTAACGAAGAAGCGTTGACGGTTATTTTAGAAGCGATTGAAGCGGCAGGTTATAAAGCCGGTGAAGACATTATGATTGCAATGGACGCGGCTTCTTCTGAACTTTACAGCGATGGTAAATACACACTTAAATCAGAGAACATTGTTTTAACCTCTGAAGGCATGGTTGACCTACTTTCTAGCTGGGTTGATAAGTATCCAATCATCTCAATTGAAGATGGTTTAGACGAGTCTGACTGGGATGGTTTCAAATACCAAACTGAAAAAGACGGTCACCGTTTACAAGTTGTGGGTGATGACTTGTTTGTAACAAACCCTAAAATCCTGGCAGAAGGCATTGAGAAGGGCGTTGCTAACTCAATCCTAATCAAAATCAACCAAATCGGAACGTTAACTGAGACATTTGCTGCGATTAAAATGGCAAAAGAAGCCGGTTACACAGCTGTGGTTTCTCACCGTTCTGGTGAAACTGAAGATACGACTATTGCCGATATCGCCGTTGCGACGGGTTGTGGTCAAATCAAAACAGGTTCACTTTCTCGTACGGACCGTATTGCTAAGTACAACCAGTTGATTCGTATTGAAGAAGCGTTAGGTGCGGAAGCGGTTTACCCTGGTAAAGCGGCATTCTATAACTTAAAGTAAGTTATTCTTTAGCGCAGATTAGTTAATTAACGCATTGAAGTAAAAGAGATTTATGAAAATACTTTATATTTCATTGGCGTTAATTATCTTGATTCTACAAGCTCGTTTACTGTCTTCTGAGGGAGGCGTAAGCGAGCTTTTTGCGTTACAGAAACAATTAAATCAACTCGAAGTTGAGCTAGCCGAGCAGCAGTTACTGAACGTTGAATTAGCACAAGAAGTTAAAGTGCTGCAAACACAAGACGAAGCCATTGAAACGATTGCTCGGCAAACATTAGGGATGGTCGCTAAGGATGAAGTCTTTATTGAGGTGATTGAACTACCGGCTGTGGCAACACAACCGCTATTAACCAAAGAGATACCGGTTACAAAACCAACTGAAAACCGTTCAGAATAGTTTTAAACTAATTCATTTAAACTTTGTAAATAAGCAGGCCTGCTTGTTTTAAACACACCTAATTTCTACCATTCATAAATTCATTGCGCTTTTAATAAGACGTAAACACTGCCTGTTCCACCATCTTTCGGTAAACTACTGCAAAATGCAATCACCTTTCTAATTTGTCTCAAACGCATATTCACCAAGTTTTTTAATACCGGCGCACTGGCTTCCGAGTTATACCCTTTGCCGTGAATCACTAAGGCACAACGTTTTTTATGTAAATAACAGCGGTTAATGAAGTTTTGTAACGCTTCATCCGCTGCCATTTCGGTTAAACCGTGTAAATCAAGTTCAGCCTCAATTGGGTATTCTCCACGCTTTAAGCGGGTTAAATCTTGCAGACGCATGCCTTTTCGGTGGTGCATTAAACTCTCATAAGCGCTAACAGTAGTCAGCTTCTCATACTGGCTTATTCTGCTCGCGTTTCCAGGTTCATGTTGTTGCTTACGATTCTTGTCGCGAAGCATTTTCATGGTTTGTTGATAACGCTTAGTTTGTTGCGTTTCATTTCTTTGCTTAATGACATTGGTGGATTTAATTGGTGAAACATCCTGCATTGCGGAAGCAAATAGGGATTTCTCTTCATCTGACAACTTAGACACTATATAATCTTCTTTAATATTTTTTTAATGCGGATAGTGTAC
>JGI997J19993_1000340_pt1 | contig 14767 bp, 16 predicted proteins | sample Etolagbewater25m_FD_19993 | JGI IMG/M metagenome (IMG submission 19993)
TATTAAGCCCTATAAAAGCATTACCAAGTCCAGACCAAAAGCTGTCACTTTTTTTAATGGTTTGCTCAAGATTGTATATTTTTATATTTTCAGGGTTTGTTGTACTTACTACCCTTATCCCTTTTGCTATTTTATGATCAAAGTATATATTTACAATATGAAAATACCCATCTTTATAATGACTTACTTTTTTTACTTTAAACTCATATCCATCTCTAAATATACCACCGCCGTCAGATTCATATTTATCTATTAAAAGTGATGCAAAGGTATGTTCTGGTTTTATACATGTATTATTACCTATATATGTTCCTGAGATTTTATTTGAGTTTTGATTGTTGTAGATGATATTAGTGTTTCCACTACCTTGGTTTATTATAGTATTGCTATTTGAAGCTGAGTTTCCACCATAAGAGTAATATTTCCTATGTCTTTCTATACAATCTTTATAGGTTCTACCCACACTTTCCATCCAGTATAAAAAGAAGTTATTGTAAGTATGATACTTTTTACCGTGTATGTCATTCATGGGTTGATGTAGTCTATTAAATACTTCGAATAGTGTATTATATCCAAGTAGTACAAAGTTTTTATTGGCTGGTACTTCAAGCTCTTGATTTAAAGTAAATACTGTACCTTTTGGCATATAGATAATTGGATCACTTTTGCTTGAAGCAAATAGTATACTGTAAGAAATTAAAATTGTTAAAAATATTCTTTTCATAATATTTACTCCATATATTCACTTGCATATTTTATTTTTGATAAACTTACAATCTCCATAAGTTCTTGAAATATTTTTATTATCTCTATTGCTATTTTTGGATTATCTTTATCGCTGGGTATAACTTCATCAATATCATTCTTTTCATCATATGTTACTTTTAAATTTCCTATACCTTCAACTTCGATAAATATTGGTTTTTTAGCTTCATTATATTCTACATTTAATTTTTTGCCACTTTTTGAGATAATAGATTGTATAGTATCGGTTCCATCTATATAAATTAGCTGTAACTCTTCACCTTTTGAGTTTGATAGGTTTATCAAATTTCCTTTTTCATCATATCTATAGTCTGTAACTATAGGTGGGTCATCTTTTTTATAACTGTATTTTTCTATCACTGTTGATTGTATTATCTTTTGGAGTTCATCATCATATACTAAAGATATGGTATGGTCATAATTATCTTTGTAAGTTATTCTATTAAAATGATCATATTTAGCTATTGGTTTATGGTCTATGTTTTGTATCTCTTTTACTGTTCCATTTTCAAACTTTACCCTTTGTTCTATTTTGTTTTTATCATTTAGGATAGTTAAAGTATCTATAATATTATAAGGTTCTTTTTGTATGTAGGTGTATTTGTACAGTTTCATCTTATCATATTTTACTACTTTAGTAAGAGTATGGTTCTGTTTTGTTATATAGCTATATTCTGTAACTTTTGGTATAGAAAAATCTTTATCATGCTCTTCAAAAGAGTAGTATTGAAGTATAGCTTTGATTCTATTTTTATTATCAAATTTATATTTAATTCTTTTACTGTTTTTATAATCATACACTACACTTAGGTCATTTGATCTTGAGTAGTTGTATTTATATGTTATGTTACCATCTACTTTTACTTCATACAATAGCTTATCATCTATATAGCTATATTCTATTGTAGAGATATTATTTTCAAAAATAGTTTTAGATAGCAGGTTTTTATCGTTATAGGTAAATGTTGCTATATTTTTNCCNTNNTTNNNAATAGAGTNAAGTTTATTATCTTTATAGTTTATATTAAATATATCNTTGTGATCTAAGTACTGTATCAATCTACCATATTTATCAAATGTGTAACTTTTATGATAAACTTGGTTTGTTATCTTATATTTTTCATTTGATATTTTTTTAAATTCAAAAAGTCTTTTTGGTTCAGTTATACTTGTGCCTATTTTTATATCTGAAAGGTTTTTAATATTCTCATTTTCAAGTTCAAAGTAAATTTTTTTATCTACTGAGTATGGATCTAAAAATATTAGATAATTATCTTTTACTACTATTGATTTTTCTGCTCCTAAGTTCCATTTATCACCTAAGATACCTTTTTTAGTATCAAAAGAGTAGTATGATCTATTTATAAGTTCATATTCATTTTGATCTATTTGTGTTTCATATATATCTATATCAGATTGTTTGATACAAAAAGAGCCTGTGCTTTTCTGGATGCAGGCGAAGAGGGTTGAGTTAAATAATATTAGTATTAAAAATAGCTTTTTCATATTTTAAAAAGGATCTTCATCTTTACCACCGTATTTTTTATAACATATATTTGAAAGATGATCTAGTGCTTTATTAACCTTTTCTTTATATACATTCCCATTAATATTAATATCAAATGGCATATCATTCGTTGTAAAGGTTCTTTCACTTTTAAATTTTGTATATAATGATGTTCTTAGTTCTTCATTTGAGCCATTTAATCGAAGATTATAAATTTTGTCATTGTAAGTATCTAGGTCTTTATCATCTTTAGTATCATACCATAGCCTATAAATTTTGATAGTTTTTACATCGTTTCTATCATGTACAACCATACTATAAGTTTTTTCACTTTCATCTTTATTTGTTTTTTCTTTTACATAAATTTTATGTATTGAAAAATCTGCATAGATAATATCGGAAATAAAACTATCTTTAGTAAAATAATTTGATTCAATTTCTATTTTACACTCATTTATAAGATTAAATTTTGGTTTTTCATAATAACTATCACGGTCATCACCTGCAATCTCTGAGTATATATTGTTATTTTTATTAAATACCTTATTTAAAAACTGTATTGTTTTTTCAACTGATGGACCTTTTGTCTCTTCTGCAATAATTGTACTACTAAAAACTAATATAGATAGTAAAATTGTCACTATTGGTTTTACCATATTTTGCTCCTATTTATTTAGAAATATTCTTTTTCAAATCATTCATAGTTTCTTTCAACGATTTACTCCACTCTTCTGCATCATTATGATTAATATTATATATTTTTTCTATTAAATCAATTAAAAATAAAAACATATCATTTTTGATTTTAATTAACATGTTTTTATCATTGGTATTTTTAAATTGATGAATCATTTGTGTCCATTTAACGGTTGACTGAATAAGAAGTTTTTCAAGCTTTATAAAAGTTAAAGTATATCTAGTATGACCATCTACACCGCCAAATATATTATTCATAAGTAAAAAAGAACCAGCTATAACTAAAAGGATATAGCCTAGGTTATCAATTGTAATTGGTAAACTTGGTTCTATTAAAGGATATATAATACCAAGAGTTGAAAAAAATAAAGTACCCCACCTAGAGACTTTTGATATTTCACTTAAATTTATTCTTGATTTTATAAAATAATTAAGTTTTTGCTGCAAAAAAAACATTATCTCATTATGTAATAATTCTAAACTTTCTAAGCTACAATCATTATTTTTTAAATTTTGAACTTTTTTTAAAAAAATTTTTATTTGATTTGTCTTATTCTCATATTTCTTTTTAGAGTTTTGGAACAAAAACATGTAGTACCTTTAAAATAAAATCTTATTTATTGTATTTGTAAATCAACTAAATCTTCTTCCATCATAGCTATTAATAGTTCTGCACGCTTTGCAATTTTTTCATATTCTTTTGGTAATAAAAGATTATATTCTTTGGCAAACTTTGAAACTCTTCTTAATTCCAAATGACAATTACGTGATTCTCCCATAATTTTATTAATAGCATCAAAATCCACATCTTTTTCATTGCTTACTTGAGCAATAATTGAATAAGCTCCATTTATATAATCATAGTTTAAATCAACCCACTCTGCAATTTCTTCTTGCGTAATTGATTTTTTTATATCATTTTCTTCTATTTCATTACCATCTCTCATTTGTTTTCTACACTCTTTACCTTCCTCTCCTGGTCCGCAAAGAATTGCTTGAGCAAGTTCATTTCTTTTTTTACTTATTTTATTCGCAAATTCAGGGTTTATTTCTTTTATAATAGATTCTGTAATCCAAACCGTAGGCATTGATAAAGGTGAAACTATGATTGTAGGTAAATCTTCAGAGGCATTTTCAATTGCCTTTTTTATATTTTTATCAGTTCTTTTAATTTCTTTTTTGACTCTATTCCCAACTCTTTTTGCTTCATTTTTTATTTTTTTGAAAATTCCCATAATTATTCCTTACTTTTTATTTTTAGTATTTTAATTTATATCTCTAACACATTTTATAATTAAAACCCAACTTGTTGGATGATAACCTTTAGGATTATCTCCCTCATCATACATATTAAACGCATAGTTGTACCTTTTACTTCCTTTAGTAGTAGAAGACCAAACATTTCTAAATTTATCAACAGAACCACTTTTTAAATTTGACCTTTTATCTCTTAAATCTTCAAGTTCTTCTATTGTTGGGAGTCTCCAGTCATCAAAATTGCTTAATCTTAATTCACTACAATACTCATCAGCATAATACCAATTTCCTACTTTTTCATATGTTTCCTCATCATGATAGTTTTTCATTTCTTCATCACTATACTCTTCATCCTGCCACATAAGTCCAGTATCTTCATCAACCCATACATTACCTACTTGACTTTTTCTTTTATCATACTCTTCTTCTTTATTCTCAACTTCATATTTTTTGTTTTCTATATAATTATCTATATTTTCTTTTTCATTTTGGATACGTTTCTGTACTTCATTATATTCTTTTTTGGTTATATGTTTATTTTTATAATAATATTCATTCGCCCATTCTTTCATAGCCGTCATATCAAATTTAATTCTTACTTGTCCGTAACTATTATCATTGACACCATCTTTAGCTGTCATTGAGCTCGAACCTTCATAGTATAAATTCATCAATTTACTTAGAGCATCTTTTGCTTCTTTTTCAATTAGATATTCATCAGATAATGATTCAAAAATAAATTTATCCCAGCTTGGACTTTCTGGAGCATTAAATCCCCACTTATTTTGACTTGCTATCACTCCAGTATCAAGTTTTATTCTTAATCCACTAGCTGTGTAATTTAATGATAAAGGTGCTATTAATTCAATATCATATATTCTTAATTTATTTAGTACATCATCAGGTATTTGTTCTTTTTCATAAGTGTGTCCATCTAATACTATGAAATCACCAATTTTATATTTCACTATTGCATCAACAACAGGTTCATCCATTAGTGTCCAAATTTTATATTTAACTTCAATCCAAGTTGAAAAACCATCTTTCTTTCCATGGAGATTATTAATTTGATATACACCTTCCAATGATTTGGCTGATAACACTGTTAAGAGCAATAACATTGATAATATTAATTTAATTAGTCTCATAATCTATCTCCAATCACTCTCATCATATCCATTTTTAACAATAATGATTTTCTTAGCCCAACTATGATCTTTATATCTTTTAATTAACTCTGAAAACTTTTTATTATTTTTAGATTTTGAGTTATGTGAAAATACTGTAGTACTACTTGACCAAATCTTACCACTTTTACAATATCTTTCAGTTTCAACTGCATATTCAGCATTTAGAAAAGCAGCCATTGCCAAACCTCTTCCAGTTTGCCCTAAATCATTACCTTTACCTTTTACTATAAATACAGTCTTTTTACTGCTACCACTTGGATGATCACAATCCATAGCACCAGTTACCCAGTCTGCCATTAAATTAACACTACTACCTACTACAAATAAACCTACTAAAACCAACTTTTTCATATTCTCACCTCTCTTTTTCTTATTATAACAATTTTTCAATAACAATAAAAAGTTGTCTAAACTTATATGAAATATAATATTAAATCATGTTACTATAATACTTTCAATCTTCATAAGTTGGACTATATGAAACATCATCATATATCTCTTCCCAATTATTATCTTCATCTAAATACAGTTTACCCTTAGTATATACATAATCATAGTCGTAATCATCATATCTTCTTTTTTCAGTATATTGAAAATCACTTATAAATATTTTTCCATACTTTTGATTTTCTACTTCTCTTACTAGATTTTTTAGATGGTTTGATTGTTTTAGCTCATATTTAAAATTGGTAATAGATCTAAACTCTTTATCTCTTAATCCTTTTATATCCTCATGTGTAAAACCATCTTTTATAAGATCTTCATCATTTACTTTTTCAGGTTTAAAAAGTAGATTTAAAATAAGATATTTGATCTTTTTATATTTTTTTACCATATCACTTTTATCTCTACTCTTCTGTTTTTATTATGACACTCTACTGTATCTTCTTGACATAAGGGATCTGTCTCTCCGTGTGACATGATGTAGACTTTTTCTTTATTAACTCCAAGTGATAAAAGATAGTTCTTTACAATATCGGCATATTTTAAACCTTTTGCAGTATTTATATCATCTGTACCAAAAGCATCTGTATGTCCTGTTATTCTTATAAATTTTATATTTTCATCAATAGCTTTTAATACCTTAGCAATTTTTTTGATTTTTTTCTTCTCTTTATCTCTAAGTTTGAAACTATCAAACTCAAAAAATATTTTTGAAAATGGGTATTTTTCTACATACTCTAGTGTATAATAGTCATTGATATTACAAGTACTGTGAGAATATATCAAAGGTGCAGCAGGACCTACCCAAGTTGGTGGTCTATCAATTTTTTGTCTCTTAAAATATATTCTACAGTTATCTGCGAAGTATATGATATGTCTGTCATAGTCAATATCTGTAGTTACCACTTTTATATTTTTGTGTTGATTTAAAAATAAATCTACAGCAAGTTTGTCTTTTTTGTATTGTACTTTTGGAGGAAGTGCACCGTATAAAGATAAAACACCAAGTATAGTTAAAATCAATATTTTATGTAACATTTTATCATCTCTTATTTATTTTGAATACATCTGACACTAAATCCAGATGCTCGTATAATTATATTTTATACTCCATAATTTCTAAGTGCCAGTAACGGCATAATAAACATACAAAAAAATGCAATATATTTAGCTATTAAAATATATTTATATTCATAAGTATCTTTTTGGATCTCTCCACTATTTTGATTATATTTTATCACCAATACCAAACAAACAAGAAATATGAGTAGCTCTAACCAATCATTGGTTTGTCTAAAGTGTGTAACAACAAATAAGGATGATGGCATAAAGGCAACACTATAAGCAAAGAGGCTTCCGAAAAATCTATTTTGTGAAATTTTATATGGTCTAAATATTGATATTATAACAATACTTACAGGTATAATGGTTAAAAGAACAACAAATATGATTGATGCTATATTTGTTAATATTGAGCCGTTGTTTGGAGCTATAGTTATCAAAATGGTAAATAATATCATCCCCACATCAATTGTTGCTGTCAAAGCAATAGTTCGTATAAGTTTATCGATATAGTATAAAATTTTATTCATTTATTCTCCATTTACATTACCATATTTTATAATATACCTTATTTGCTTCACCTTTGGAAGATATAGTTATAAAGCTTTTATCTACACCATAAGATATTAGGAGCTCTTTTATTACTTTTGCTTTTTTTTGATCTGTATCTCCTATAAGTCTTATTTTTTTAGGTTCATTAGTTTCATAGTTCTCAAATCCTGCAATATATTCATTAAAAAACTCTGCTAAGTGTTTTACTCTTTTTTTCATATTTAGATTTAAAGACAACTTATCTTTATCAAAATAAAAAGCATTCGTTTGTTTATAAAATGGGCTGAAGAATTCTATTTGATGATTAGGACATTCATTTTCAAAACAACTCTTATCATAAATTACAGTGATACTATCTTGATTTATTTTATAATCAATTCCATAGTTACCTAAATATCCATATCCAATTTTACTATTTATATTTGGATTATAAATATCTAAAGTGACTGAGTGTGCTCCAACATGAGAACTAAACAATATCAAAGGATATTTTAAAGGATTCATATATACAAGTTCTACACACTTATCGTTACTATCTTGTTTATTTGATGAGTCCTGACAAAGTTTAGGTTTATGTAAAAGCTTATATTTTTTTATTACCCTTTTGTTATCTAAATCTATCAAACTCAAGTAATAATCACTTATATCATATGTAGTATCTTTAATCTCTTCAATTTCATAGGTATATTTATGTTTTTTTGCAATCTTTTTGAAGTTGTCAATTGTATCTTGCATAACTCTTGCATTAAGAGATAAAGAGATAAATAAAAGTATTAAAACTATCTTTTTCATAATCTCATTATAGCTAAATTCACTATAAGCTTAGTATATTTATCTCTACTCTTCTATTTTTATCTCTACATCTTGTAGTGTCTTTGTTACAAATAGGGTTATATTCACCATAAGACATAATATGTATTTGATCTTCAGGAATACCATGAGAGACAAAAATATCTTTTATACTTTTTGCCATTAGTAAAGCTAATCTATAGTTATAATCTTCAGAACCTTTATAGTCTGTATTTCCAACGAGCTTTATAATCTGGTTGGGTCGTAAGTTTTCTTTTATTATTTGTATAGTTTCAGATAGTTTATCTTCCTCTTTTTTATCTAAGGTATATCTATCAAATTGAAAATATATACTTGGGAAATCATATCGTCCAAGATTAACACCATCATATACTTCTAACTCCTCTGAAATACTTATAGTTTTATTTATATAAGAGATAAGGTTCTCAAAGTCTCCACATAAATCACCTCTATTACAAGCTTTGTATTCTGAGAAAACTTTCTTATCTTGATTAAATAAAATAAATGACTCGCTACCACAACCAACCATTCCTGGTTCAGATACAATATCTCCTTTACAATCAATTTTTCTTTCTGTGCAACTTGAAATATTATTATCAATAAATGCTAATTTTATTTGATCAAATTTTGACTGGTCTATCTTGTAATGTTTTTCTTCCATTATCTCATCGTAATAATTGTATGTGATTACTGCAATCATATCTTTTGTGATAATAGTATTTATAAGTCTTTGATAAGCAGGTGATATAGGTCCTCTTGATTTTGAATAGATAATTTTATCTACATTTTCTAATAAGTTGCTATCTACTTTTTGTTCAATTATAGTTTTAACTTTTATTTCACAATCTGGGTCTTTTTGTAGAATAACACCCTTTGAACCACAGCCAATAAATACAAAATAGAGTAATAGATAGATAAAGTATTTTAAATATTTAATATGCATCTTTTTCCCCTTATTTAATCTTATAAATCAAAATTACCATATAGTATAATATACTTTTTTAACATCTTTATAGTTTGGGTTTTCCTCATCTTCAATTACTGAAATTTTTATATACTCTTTTTGAATACCATTTTTTATCATCTTATTTTTAATCAAATGCAAATGTTTAGCTGCAATATACTTTGGGTTGCTTCAATGCTAGGTCATAAAAGTGCAAATATTACACTTCAAGTATATGCAAAATATATTAAAAATGAGAAAAAAACTAGAGGTGGTTTTTTACTTCAATAGTTGGCACAAAAGTAGCACAGTTTTAGCACAATGGTGAGTTTATAAGCTTGAAAATCCCTTTGTTAAAGGGCTAATTAGCTAACGGTAACTCAATGGTAAACTTAGCACCTTTTAACTCTTTGTTATCTTTTTGAAAAGTTACATTAGATACAGATACCTTGCCACCTAAACTTTTAGTAACAATACTATGTGTCATATGAAGACCAAGACCTGTACCTTGGCTTTTATGTTTTGTTGTAAAATATGGCTCAAATACTCTATTTATAATAGATTCATCAACTCCACCACCACTATCTGTGAAACTTATAACAATATTTTTCATCTGTTTTTCAATATCAATTATAATATATCTATCATCTTCATTGATATCTTTTAGCACATCTTTTGAGTTATTGAAAATATTTACAAAACACTGAAGAAGTTCATTTGGCATACTAACTAAATTGAAATTTTCTTTAAGATTTAAAGTTACATCAATATCATATTTTTTAATACTTGGTTCCATAAGTTTTAAAAGACTATCCATCTCATCTTTTATATTAAATTTTATATTATTAGTGTCACCTTTTATGTAGTCTCTAAAGTCATCAATTGTTTTTGAGAGATATTGTGCATTTCTATCTATTTGATCACATATCTCATCTACAAATTCAGGTGTTAGTGCACCAAACTCTTGTTGAATCTTAAGTCCAGTTGCTCCTGTTGAGATAACAGATAGTGGTTGTCTCCATTGGTGAGCAATATTTGCTATCATCTCACCCATAGATGCTAGTTTTGCTTGTGATTCAACCATCTTTAAACTTGTGACATCTTTTGTTGTGGCTAAAAGTCTTTTTTTATCTGGCATAAGGGTTATACTCATATTTACAATTACCCTTTTATCATCTTTACCAATACAGGTTTTTTCAAAGTTTTTTGCATATCCATTTTCTAAAGCTTCTTTTATATTATCAATCGCTTTTTGTTTATCTTCTGGTGCAGTTAACTCTAAACAAGATTTTTTTATAAGTTGATCTTTTGAAAAGCCTGTCATCTCTAAGTAAGCGTCATTGAAACTTAAAAAATTACTATTTAGATCTAATATAGCTATACCATCTTTAGATTGAGAAAATATAGTTTCTAGCTCCTCTTTTTGCTCTTGAAGTTTTAATTGATCTAGTTTTTGTCCCATTATATCTGTATGAGATCCAAGCATCCTAATAGGATTATTGTTTTCGTCAAGTTTTGCTTTACCTCTTGTAAGCACCCATTTGTAGCTGCCATCTTTTGTTTTCATCCTTATCTCTAAACTGTATAGAAAATGATCTGGGTCTTTAAAGTGCTTATCTAAACTATCTTTAACTTTTTGCTTATCATCTTGATGTATAAGATTAAAAAACTGATCCGCTGTATCTATAGTATAATCTTGATCAAAGCCGAGCATTGTTTTCCAGTTTTTAGAGAAATATGCCCTGTTTGTAACTATATCCCAATCCCATATACCATCATTTATCCCATCTAGTGTTAGATGTAATCTTTCATGAAGAATTTTTAGTTTTTTATTTGAGTTTTTAATCTCTTGTATCATATTATTAATAGTAGATGATAGATTATAAACCTCTAAAGATCCATTAAGTGGAAGATTTTTTGTAGGTATACCATCCTCTTCACTTTGATTAAGTGTATTAACAATAGATGATATAGGGTTTAATATCATCTTTTTCAATGCTAAAAATAAGCTTATTATAAGTAAAAGTGCAATTAAAAAAGATTTGATTATATTATCAATAATAAATGTATTAAGCTCCTCATCAATAAGCTTGCTAGATAGATATATAGTCAACTTTCCAAGTTGATTATCTTGATTTGATTTTATAATATAACTTTTGGAGTAAAAAGATTTTTTTAGAATTTGTGTAAATTTGTTATCCTCTTTTGAGTAATCAAATAGATCATTATCTACCCTTATTTTACCAGTTGTGTAGCTTTTTTCTCCCAATATCTCACCCATATTAAAGTCTTCTAAAATTATCGCTAAGTTATCTTTGTAGTTCATCTCATTTAATATAAGTGTTTCATATCCATTTATATCATAAGATAATATTAGGTTTTTTATATTGTGTGTTAGTGTAGATATCGATAGGTTTGAGTTATATATAGTTTTATCTATTAAGTTTTTTTTTGTGTGGTTGTATGTGTATAATGAGTATAAAAACATCACTATAGATACAACCAATATAATAACTATAGATAGTATACTATATAAGGAGAATTTGGTTTTTATCATATTTAACTACTCTAATCCTAAAACATTTCTTTTAATTGTAGGTAATTTATCTTCTATATTATCTTTTGATATTGCTAAAATAGGGAGTTGAATATCTTTTTTAATAACTTTACCATTAAGGTGGTCTATCATAACATCAACAGATTTTTCACCCATTAAATATGGTTGTTGCATAGCTGCACCTACTAAAGTTCCATTTGGTATTAGATCTAAAAACTCTGGTTCAGCATCAAAACATATAAGTAGGATCTCTTTTTTACTTATCGCTATAGCTTCTAAGGCAGCCCTATATCTATCTGAGCCTTGTAGCCAAATAGCTTTTAGATCAGGATATTTTTTTATGAGCTCTAAGCTAAAGTTATATGTCTCTTTATGTGAAAATGTAACTTGTTGTTTTATATCACTCCCTTTTATCCCATATTCCCCCATAGCTTTCATAAAACCTTTTGTTCTAAGTTGTCCATTTACCCTTTTTTGAGGAATCGCTATGATACCAACTCTTCCATCTTTGGCAATACCAAGTTTCTCCATTTTTTTTGCTAAAACTAAACCAATATTGTAAGCACCATCAAGATTATCTGAAGAGATAAAAGATAGATAATCTCCACTATCAGTCCCAATATCTGATATAACTACAGGTATATTTTCTTTTTTTGCCAACTTTAAAAGTGTAACAGCAGATGATGAGCTTGTTGGAGAGATGATGATACCATCAACACCATCTTTAATGGCACTTACCATATTTCTTAATTCATCTTTTTTTATATTGTTTGCACTATAAACTTTTAAGCTATACCCATACTTTGAGGCACTTTTTTCAATACCTCTTGCCATAATATCCCAAAATGGGATACGGATATCAGATACTATATAGGCCAGTTTCTTACCATCTGCATAAGAAAAACTAAACAACAATATAAGAACCATAGTAAACCTAAAAAATCTCATCTTCAACTCCTAAATAATGACAATATGCCATTTTTTTCTATCAATTAAATATTTTATATTATAATATCATAAATAATATCAAGGTTTACTATGGCAAAGAAAAAAAGTACTATATTTGAGTGTCAACATTGTGGAGAGCAAAGTGCAAAGTGGCTAGGGAAGTGTCCAAGTTGCGGAGGGTGGGATAGTTTTGTAGAGTTATCTTCAGCTGAAATGGAGGTTGTAAAACAAGTAGCAAAAGTATCAAGTGAGACCTCAAAAGCAACACCAATAACCAAAATAGAACAAGATAATATAACTAGATTTTCAACACACAATGAGGAGTTTGACTTAGTCTTAGGTGGAGGGATAGTCCCTGGAAGTTTAACGCTAATTGGGGGAAGTCCAGGGGTTGGTAAATCTACACTTTTGCTAAAAATAGCAGGAAACCTTGCAAAATCAGGAAAAAAAGTACTTTATGTAAGTGGTGAGGAATCAGGTGGTCAGATAAAGATGAGGGCAAATCGCCTTGGTGCAAATGAGGATGATCTTTATTTACTATCTGAGATATCACTTGAAGCTATACAGGATGAACTTTTAAGACAAGATTATGAAGTAGCTATTATAGACTCTATTCAAACAATTTATAGTGATAAGCTAACATCAGCCCCAGGAAGTGTATCACAAGTGCGAGAGATAACATTTGAGCTTATGAGAAAAGCAAAAGATGCTAGTATTGCTATGTTTATAATAGGTCACATCACAAAAGATGGTTCAATAGCAGGACCTAGAGTTTTAGAACATATGGTTGATACAGTGCTATATTTTGAGGGTGAGAGTAGTAGAGAGATACGTATGCTTAGAGGATTTAAAAACCGTTTTGGATCTACTAGTGAGATAGGGATATTTGAGATGACACAAAATGGTCTAGAGAGTGCAAAAGATATAAATAGACGCTTTTTTGATTCTAGTAAAAACCAAAGTGGAAGTTGTCTTACTGTTGCGGTTGAAGGGAGTCGTGCACTTATCCTTGAGGTGCAAGCATTAGTAACGGAGTCAACATACCCAAATCCAAAAAGAAGTGCAACAGGGTTTGACTCAAATAGGTTAAATATGCTTTTAGCTTTACTTGAAAAGAAACTAGATCTACCCCTTAACTCATATGATGTATTTATAAATATTAGTGGTGGTATAAAAGTAAAAGAGAGCTCATGTGATCTTGCTGTAATTGCTGCTATTATATCAAGCTTTAGAAATAGACCAATATCAAAAGAGTCTATATTTATAGGTGAGGTTAGTTTAACAGGGGAGATAAAAGATGTATACTCTATGGAGACAAGACTAAAAGAAGCTGCATCTCAAGGGATCAGTAAAGCTATCATAGCTACAAAGCCATCTACTAAAACAGAGCTAAAGTGTTTTATAGTAGATGAAGTTGTTAAGATGTTGGAGTTATTTTAGATATGCTTTTATTATCTTTTGTTCAGCTATAGGCTTATCTCTAAAACCTGTTGGGACATTTTCAAGTTTTTTTAAAACTTGAAAGCTTTGTTTATTTGCAATATACCCAAAAATAGTATGTCTACCATTTAGATGTGGTGTTTGTACTGTTGTTATGAAAAATTGACTACCGTTTGTATTTCTACCAGCATTTGCCATAGCTAAAATCCCCGCTTTGTTAAACATAGCTTTTGGTGTAAATTCATCTTTAAAAGATCTACCCCATATAGATTCACCTCCACGTCCTGTCCCTGTTGGATCACCCCCTTGGATCATAAAGTTTTTTATGATTCTATGAAATATGATACCATCATAATATCCATTTTTAATATGTGTCGTAAAGTTCTCAACTGCAAGTGGTGCTAGGTCAGGTCGAAGCTCAAGCTCTATATCTCCTTGAGTTGTTTGTAATACTGCAACTGGATTTGCTGCAAATAAACCACTAAGTGTAACTATTAGAAAAAATATTTTTTTCATTTTGTCCCTTTAAAATAAAATAATTTGAATAATATCAAAAAACTCATAAATATTAAATTCAAAAGCAAAATAGTAGCTCA